>OIYS01000214.1_pt1 | contig 42674 bp, 41 predicted proteins | sample 1588271 | NCBI WGS metagenome assembly OIYS01 (sample SAMN03283286) | human gut metagenome | biome: human-associated habitat; material: feces | host: Homo sapiens | place: Peru | collected 2012 | reverse complement strand
ATCCTTGGCCCTTGTACTTCAGGCTGCGAATATGTATTTTTGTTTGTCGGTGAGAAAAAGGAAAAAGGCCACCGACAAGGTAGACCTATAGATAGACCTATAGTGTCTTACCTTGCCGGTGGCCTCTCACGTATGTCTGGTTAAACTACCGGTGATTGTTCGGGCTATGTAGCCGCACGGTCAAGTGACCTGGAAAAGGACTTATGCAGTCTGTTTCATCTCAGCCTTTCCGTCGTGATGCCGTTGATTCAGTTTTAGTAGAATTGTTTTAAGCGGGAATCCTGTATCCGTTTTCTACAAGCCAGTTCTGTGCTTTTAGCGTGATCTCCTTGGGAGCTCCGTTGATACCGCAGATTGCTTTATAAACGGCAGCCCAGAAAACCTCATCGGGCATATCTGTGATAGCAGGTTCTCCGTATTTGAGCATATATGCCTCGATCTTCTCACGGTCGAGGCTGAAAAGAGCATCGTTACGCTCTTTGACAAAGCGTTCTGTAATGGTCATGCTTTAATTCCTCCTAAGCTCTAATTCGTTGTGTTCAACTCCTTTTGGCGCGTATATATCGATTATATCGTGCCTCCGGCTTTCAATTGTACGGATCATTTCAGCCCCGCACTTGTTGCATCTTACTCTGATCTGGTTTTTACTGTTTTTCAGCCCCGCTACTTCTGCCTTGCAGTTTGGGCAATACCAGGAGTAAATCGTCCAATCCTCCAGCATTGACTTCGCTCCTTCTGACCGACCTCAAGGAAGGGAAAAATCCTCGCGGACTCGGCGTGGTTGATATATTTTTTGTGCGCACGGTTTTGTTCCGGCGAAATTCCTTCAAATTTAAAGCTGTTTAATAACATGTTTTGCCACTCCCTGCACGGTGAGGTGCTTAACGGTTATGATCTTGTCGGGATAGACTGCCTCGTTCATGTATTCCAGTATGGCTCTGTGCTTCTCGTCTAAGCCGCCGAATCGTTTCAGCGTATTTCGACCATCTTCATCAAGGGCGACGACAATATCTCCTACATCAGCGGTTTCCTGTCGTCGTATGACTACCATATCTCCCTCGGAGATACCAGCGTCTTCCATCGAATCTCCGGACGCTCGGAGAATATAGAACTCGCCCTTACCGAAAAGCGATGCAGGAAGATTCACATATTCCTCGACGTATTCTTCTTCCTCCTGAGCTTCGCCACAGGGAATACTGCCGACAACCAATGCAGGAGACAAGCACATGTTCTCAGCATTCAGCTCGCGTGTTTCAATCGACTTCCCGTCATAGATAAGGCCCATGTTTTCGGCGGTCATCTCAATAAGGTATCGATATATAGTCGTGCGGCTGACTTTGAAGTTTTTGGCAAGTACGCTGAGCGTGGGAGAATGACCGTTTTCGCGTTTCCACTTATTTACATAGTCGTAGATTTGCCTTTTCAACTCCATGCTCTTGGTTCTCATACGCAAGCCCCCTTGATCTATCGGTAACAGTTGTTACGGTTATTATTATACTCACCATTTTTTCAGAGTCAATAGCGCAAAAAGAAGGTGGGCTCCGTAGAACCCACCTCAAGCAAAAAAAGTTTTCAGTTTTAATGGAATTCTTCCAAGATAGCATTGAACCCATCGACGGCTTCTTTGGGTGCGGTGATCTTCATTTTCCCGCCGAAAGAAAATACCCAGCCGTAAAATGTCTGGCTTAGCGAAACCGTTACCATCGCGCAGAAGTGTTTATCATCAGTCGGAGCGGTATAAACATTTTCCCCGAAACGGTCAATAATGTGCTTCATTAGGTCGTTTTCGCACTTGAGAACCACATCCTGATCCTGACCTTCGTACATGGAGAACACCTGTGAGAAGTAATCTGAAACATCAAAGTCTGCCAGTTTCCGCACCGCGGCTTGTTCTGTGATAGCAAGACCTACCATCCGATCTACTCGGAACTTTGCTATCTTGTCATGCTTTTCTGAAAAGCCGATGGCGTAGTAGCAGTCATCATTCCATATGAGGGCGTAGGGAGAAAAATAATATGTGTATCCGTCGTGCTTCAGGATCTTCTCCTTGTTCTGGGCGTACTCCTGATATTGGAATGATACTTTCCTTCTCTCCCGGATTGCCGTATGGATATTATCGACCAAGTAATAGATACCCTCATTGTTTGCCTTTACCCTTGTATCAACATAAAGCTGCCGATGCAGAATTTCACTCTGGTGAGGTCCGACGAAGGTCGAGAGCTTCTCAATGAGCTGCTTGCTCTTTTTGGTGGTAATAAACCTGGCTGACTGAACCGCATCAACGAGCAACTTTACTTCCGCAAGCTCGAAGACACGCACATCAAGGAAGTATCTGTTTTGCGTGCTCCGCTGGCAATCAATGTCCACGCCAAGTGAGATCAGATCGTTTATATCATTTGCAACCGTCTTGCGTGTGACATTGTAGCCGTTCTGAGAGAGATACTCGATGATATCCTTTATGGTAGCGGGATGCTCAATATCAGTATTCTCCCATAAGAATTTTAGTATAAGCAATGCCCGATTATGTTTTTCCATATATACCTCTGTATTGAACCAAATCTATTATTCAAAAGAAGCACGCGGCAACTCATTGGTTGTTTTGGGCTTTCAGTTACATCACGCTCTCGACTTCGTCTAGAGCTGAATAGAGTTTTTTCAAAAAGACGCCTCGTTGTTGTAGCTTTTCACCTATTTGATATGTTGGGTGTTGTCCCGCCAAGTCGCCCATTAATAAAATGGCAAGATCATCACACCACTTGCGACCGTATGATGCCAGTTCTTTTATCGCTACGTCCGAACGGCCAAGAGCCGCATCATGATATCTCACCAACCTTACAACATATTCACTCTCGCCTAACGCTTCGGCAATCTGGGCGGACATCTCAGGGTGGTTTTTAAAATGGTCATTCTTCCCGTCAAAGCATTTTGTCTTCATTTTTCCCGCATCATGAAGCCATGCGGCCTTAATCAATTCATCACTTGCTCCATGATCGATGCAATACTTCACAACGGCTCTAGTATGTTCACCAACAGAATAAATATGGTGTGGAGATCGTTGTTCGCATTCCCAGGCTCCTGCATCACGCATATATCTTTCTTCTTTTGTCATGTAATGCACATCCTCTCAGTATACTATTGGGAACGAAAACATAGCGCTATTGCATCTTTGCTTCTGCGCCAGCCTCATATAGTACTTTACACCACACCGAAGCTTCTTTTTGAGTCAGCCCTTTGCCGATGACACTGGGACAATTATCAACCATCTTTTTCATCTCAGGCAGAGATAAGCTTTTATCTAAGCATCGGATAGTAAAAATTGTATGCACTTTATTCTTTCCACTTTTAACAAGAACTACCTCATGATTAATGGAGGGGATACGAGGATACTCTTTGCCGCAATAAGGGCAGACAGAATCTACTGTAAATGTCTTACGGCATGCACTGTTTGTACAACGCTTTTTCATTTGATTGCACCTCCATTGACTGGCAAAACATAGCATTCAATCAAATACTTGAATAATCCCTATGGCCCGGCCTTCGCCGTACATATCTGTCCTCCATTGATATTCGGTCAACAGGGAGACAAGTCTGAGCCTACAACCCGTCGGTCATAGACTTCTTGCCCCAGCTTTCGCCAAGCCCTGTACAGGAATGATTACCTGCAAATTCACCGGCCATTCAGAATTGTGGTTCCATTTCCAGATGGCAATAGTGTTGAATTGCCATTCGGCTACTCTTTCTGGACGCTTCCGTTATACTCAGATTTCTCCGATTCAAGGCAAAATGCATTAGTGGCAGTCCCTCTGTCATGCCAGCGGCCAAACCGGCATCCCTTAGGGTTATTCTCGCACAGCGAGCGTATATTGCTGCACCCGGAAGATCCCAACTTTTCAATGCAGACAGTTCTGCGACACATGTTCTCGTTGACGATTCCGTCTTCTCCTAAACATTACTGCCTTCGGGTGACCTTGTCTTACAGGTATCCTTGTATTAAAGGCCAGAGTTTCCATGCGCCTCGAAGCACTGGCATGCTTTGTTCATCGAGTTGACCATAAAGATTATTCAAATATTTGATTGTCAAAGTGCTACTGAAGTGTGATGACTATCAAATAATACCTGAATCATACTTACGACCTGGCCTTCGCCATACATTGCAGTCCTTCACCAATATTCGGTCAACAGGGAGACAAGTCTGAGCCTACAACCCGTCGGTCATAGACTTCTTGCCCCAGCTTTTGCCAAACCCTGTACAGGATTGATTACCTGCAAATTCACCGTCCATTCAGATTAAAAGTCTGTTCCCATTCGGGATGCCATTCGGCTACTCTTACCGGCCACTTCCGTTATACTCGAATTTCTTCGATTCAAGGCAAAACGCATTATCGGCAATCCCTCTGTCATACCAGCGGCCAAACTGGCACCCCTTAGGGTTATTCTCACACAGTGAGCGTCTATTGTTGCGCCCGAAAGCTCCGTACCATTTGGTGCGAACAACTCTGCGATACATGTTTGTAGTTGACGGTTTCCGTCTTCCTCACGTTCATCACTGTGCGCGAGCAGATCTGCCTTAACAGGTATCCCTGCTAAAGAGAGCTGAACATTCCATGCACCTCGAAGCACAGGCGTGCTTTGTTCATCGAGTTGGTCATAAGCATGATTCAGATATTATTTTTTCAAAGTCCATATAGGGTATTTGCTCCGTTCATCTCCCTACACCTACATTTTACGAAATCCAAGGTTGATTGTATAGGTAGGTTTCTTCTCAAGAGAAAGTAAAAAACACTTTATACAGGAGTATTTTTTGCATGTTATGGATTTTCAGATTTTACAACACTTCATACCAGTCGCCATCTTCATCTACACCGTCAAATACAGTGGAATAATGGCACACGGTAACCTCAGACGGAATAAGCCCGCAGAAATAATTAATTATTGAGAGCCTTGTACTATCCCACCATGATTTTAGGGGGAAGTACTCTTTTATTGCTATTGTACGACCAAAGTAACGACACAGGAACTCTCTAATATCTTCAGTTCCATCGTAGCCATATTCTTCACAGAACTTATCCTGCAATTCCATGGATTGGTCGTAGATATAAGATTCTATGACTTTATCCAGAAAAACAATTGCAGTTTCGAGCGTATCAGATTCTATCGTTGCTTTATATACATCCGGAAAAAGACTTTCTCTATTGATGGAATTAAACCAGCTATACCATTCAATTGCTTCAGGTGTCTTCCTTACGCTCATTGCAACAGATTTCGTGAGGTATGATTCTATATCGCCGTAAGGCACATGGACATTATCCAATGATCTTTTTGTGTTTTTAGAGAACTTAATTCCCACAACTCCATATTGTCTTTGTTTTTCTTCAGAGTAATACTGATACATATCAAGATGATTTGATCCAGTAATTTCATCCTCCGTATATCCACACTCAACCAGAGAAATATGTTTAAAAAGCGATTCAAATGAAGCAGCAGTGATCACAGAATCAACTATTACGCTGATACTGCGGCAGGGACTCTGAATGTGCGTAAATATGATTTCATCGCCAGGCCTAATAAGCTTACGCTTCTCATCATACAATCGGAGCTCTATCGTTTTTTTACCGGAAGCAATTTTCTCAAATGGTTCAGGATTCAGTTTCATACAGTGCGTCATATAAACCTCTTCTTTAAAAGTATTATTATAATCCAGTGGAATGCGCCGTTCTTTTTGGGTTGCCTCGTCCGATAATCTCCGACAATACGTCTTTAACCAAACTCGCCTTTCCTTATGCCCTTTTGTTATTGTGATGGGTGGATTTCTCCACCCATCACACGGATTGGGAGTATGTCAGTTGTGCTTTTCCCAGCGGACCAGTCTGTCCCTTTCGTCAAAATACAAGTCATAGCTGACATGACCCTTGGGGGTGTCCGCATCAATGTTGACCTGAACATAATCGCCATGATCCTTCATGACGTAGTTGTCCCCGACAACAATATCACCCGCAGAATAGTGACTATTTTCGCTGACAAGCATGTCCTTCAATGCCTGCTCAACCGTGTACTTGGAAGGTCTGAAATAAGCCATTTTGATTCTCCTTTCGGTTTTTGATGGCTTTATTCTAAATGAATATTAACGCGTTTTCAAAGTAACGACAATCAAATCTGTAGGTAATGTTATGGGTGTTCTACAGTAAAGCTGTTGAATTCAGCATTTGCAAACACTATGGTTTTCCAAATGCATGTCATATTGAAACTCACTTCCTGACAGTAGATAGGAATAATCTGTTAAGTTTTTCCCAACTCTTATCTGAAGCATCATCTAATGTGGCGATAAGCGAAGTGATTTCTTCAATGCTGTTATCCAAAAACCTGTTGATTATATCCACACGAGGAATCATTTTGATTTCTGGCGAATTCATCTTAATATCCAGGAGCCGGTCAACTTCGCTTTGAAGTTCAGCTGGCAGTTCTGTAGCAGCTAAATCCTTAAACCTCATTGGGGGAGGAGACGCTTTATCCAGTATCCACCTACACGCCAAAATGGGTCGTAATACGTAAAAATACTTTTTTGCTTTTACAATGTCCCCCTGCAAAAACTCTCGATAATTGCTTTTGGCCATACTCAAATAATGATACAGACCGTTTTTTGTAGAAAAGTATTCTGACAAGAGCGGCTCAAACTTTGAAAAGAACTCAGCATCTTTTCGATAGATGATAGGAGATGAGAACCATTCAAACAATGTGGGATTGGATTTATATAAGAGGCGAAGTGTCTTTGTAATATCCCATCCGTTAATATCTAAGGTTTCATCGATTGGCAATTCAATCACATCTCTGATGCCTTCGAGCTTTAGATAATCAGGCAGTTTTCTTACATAGATAAATCTCACGTCATAATCACTATCGGGTGATTCAAATCCCCATGCTCTGCTTCCCGATTCAACAGCGAGCAGGATTTGTACATCATATTCTTTTTCAATTTCATTTAATTTGCTAAGTATCACTTCTCTCATAATCACCCTTCTTTCTGGCTAGTGCAAGTGTCTGTCGCAGAGCGTTTTCCTTTCCTACTCCAGCTAGGCGCAGCTTGTGAGCATACTCAAGATATTCAGAGAACCGTTCTGACGGTGACATGCCTGCCGCGATCAGATCCCGTCCCATAACGTATGGCCTTCTCATGTACTCCCGGAATATTTCAAGTCGTCTGATAAAGAAATCATCATATGAAATATATTCTCGCGGCGCAATTTTTCCAAGCCCGTCAGAAACAGCAAGATATATCAAAGCTTCAGGATCAACGGATTGATCAAACAGTTTATTTGTCGATTTAATCGAAGAATTGTCTGCAGCTAACATGTTGGGCTTCATATGTAACTCAGAAAGGTTCATCACATATTCGATAAGTGATTTCTCTGTAGTAAGTCTCCGCATGAACGCCTCAACAAGCGGTAGCCCCACTGTTTCATGGTTATATGCATGTATCTCGCCATTAATGACCTCTGTGCAAAGTGCTTTTCCAAAGTCATGTGTGATTGTAGAAATCATAAATCCAAGGGGATTCATCACTTTATTGCGATATTTTACTGCGACATCAGAGACCATCATCGTATGTGTCCAAACATCACCTTCAGCATGGTGTTTTGGATTCTGCTTAATGCCAATCGTTTGCTCCAATTCCGGGAACCATACCGACAACTGGTTCATATGGCGCAGAGATTCAAAGAAAACTGAAGGCTTGTCAGACTTCATCATTGCCTTTTCCAACTCGCCAAAGATTCTTTCTCTGGAAAGAGAGGACAAATCCATCTTCCGGCACAGTTCAATGGTTTCCTCTGCAACAGTATAGTTGAATCGTGCTGCAAACTGTGCTGCACGCAAAGCCCTAAGAGGATCTTCCATAAATGTCTCATCTTTGATGTGACGAATAATGCCGTTTTTGAGATCCTCAATGCCGCCAAAATGATCAATGATTCTTCCAGTCACGATATCTTCCAAAAGCGCGTTGAATGTAAAATCTCGTCTTTGGGAAGCTTTATATGTTCCAATAAACGGATCGACACAAATATCAAAGTCTCTATGGCCAACGCCTCTATTGTCTTCTTTACGAGGCATAGCTATATCTAAAGAATACCCCTTTAGATTATATATTCCAAAGCTTTCACCAATCGAAATTCTTTCGCCCAGGGAATCCAGAATTGCCGCTAACTGATGGGGATAAATCCCATGAATCTCGATATCGATGTCTTTATTTTCTTTGTTCCGAATCTTATCACGAACATAGCCTCCAACGAAGTAGGCCGTCCCGCCTTGCTGTGAAACCAAAGACGCAATCTTTACTGCCATATCGATGTTTTTATCAATCATATCAGCTTCATCCTCCCTTCTGTAGTATAATGGTCGGATATGAGTGTGCATCACACGATTGTGTGTTGCACACTCGAGCAGGTTTACTCACTGATGTCACTCACCAGGGTATTGACTTTCTTAAGAATCTCATTGACCTCCTTGCCCTTAAACCGACCGACACAACACTTGCGAATGTTGTCATAGCAGGAAATTGCAGAGCCGACGACTGCGTGGAAATAGGTTTCGAGGTCATCTTTCAGAATGCCATGACGTGCGAGAAAGCTGTACTCGTAGGTAATCTCGCCGTCGCGCTCATCGTACTTGAAGGAGCCGAACCGCTTGGCGAAGTTTTCCTTGGCCAGCACCTTACAAAGGGGGTACTCATAAGTCGAGTCAGCAGAAATCGGGAGGACGGCATCAATACGGCAGACATCAGGGTCAGCCTCGACATGAATCCTGATGCGCAGGTTGACGCCCCTGACACCAAAGCCAAGCTCATAGAGAACCAAGTCATTCCGAAGCTCACGGGTGCCATAGTGCCAGTGATTCTCATCAAGGAATTCCTTGACAACGGCGGTCGCATTTTCCATATACTCCTTGTCCTTATCGCTGAGAACGACAGGCTTATCATCAGTAGCCCCGCCAAGAGCGCTGGAAAGCTGAGCCATAAGGCAGGAGCGGACAGCAGACATCACATCGGATTCGGAAGCGTCTTCGCCAAGCTCATCACGCTTCGCACGAAGCGCGGTAATGACCTCGTCTTCGTTACCACCATTGGCCTTCTTGAGATCTTCGATCACAGAATCAAAAAAGTTTGCCATCGTTATCTCTCCTTTCTGGTTTGTGTCTTCATTATACTTACATATTGGGAAGATAACAAAGTATAGACCCTTTATGGCAGAAGGAAAAATACCAAAAAAAAACAGTAAAGGAATTTCAACAATCTACCTTTACAAAGAGTAATGCGGATAAAACTCAAGCATTTGAGCAATATCCGCATTCTTCGTTATTCGCTGATGTCACTGACGAGATCATTGACCTTTTTCAGGATCTCGTTCACTTCCTTGCCCTTGAAACGACCAACACAACATTTACGGATATCATCATAACAGGAGACAGCAGAACTTACCACTGCATGAAAATATACATCCAAATCATCCTTGAAAATTCCGTGTCGAGCGAGGAAGCTGTACTCATAGGTAATCTCGCCATCACGCTCATCGTACTTAAAGGAGCCAAAGCGTTTTGCGAAATTCTCTTTCGCCAGCACTTTACAGAGAGGATACTCGTATGTAGAATCTGCCGAAATAGGAAGCACTGCATCAATCCGGCACACGTTAGGATCTGCCTCAACGTGAATTCTGATGCGCAGATTAACGTTGTGTACTCCAAAGCCGAGTTCATAGAGCACCAAATCTGGACGAATCTCGCGCGTACCATAATGCCAGTCATTCTCTTCGAGAAACTCTTTGACAGCAGCGGTAGCCTTAGCCATATAATCCTTATTCTTTTCGCTGAGAACAACAGGCTCGTCATCGTCATTACTTCCAAGTGCTCCCGACAATTGTTCTAGGAGGCAGGACTGAATTGCTTCAGCAATATCCGCTTCAGAAGCATCATCGCCCATCTCTTCTCGCTTTGCCCTGAGCGCGGTGATGATTTCGTCTTCTTCTCCTCCGTTTGCATTCTTGAGATCCTCAATCATCTTATCAAATAGGTTTGCCATAGTAAATCTCCTTTCGGCTTTGTACCCTCATTATACACTGTGGATTAAGATCGCTCAAGGTAACCAGAGACGATATGATCAGGGAAAATCTTGAAATCTCAAGGTATTATTCCTCAATGTTTGCTTCCATTGATTCATAGGGAATGCCTGCAAAGGTCTTCAAAATAGCTTCGAAAATAATCTTTGCTCCTTTACAAGGGACTGCCATTCCTATCTGCTTCCTATCTCTACTGTAATATTCTCTCCTTTGTTCATCTTGGAGATTACATAGTGACTTATCCCAGCCATGTCGATTAAATCTTTCTTTTTAAGATCCCTGTCAATTAGAAGTTTCCAAAGTCGTTTATAACTCACAGTCATGGCAAACACCTCACTCTATGTCATACATTTTCCGGGCATTCAAATGCCGGCACCGTCAACATTAACTAGTATATTATAACACATTTCTTTTGCTATTTCAATAAATAGTGCATCGTTCGATGCAATCATAGTGCATCGTTCGATGCAATCATTTCCGTAAGAGCACTCAAAAGGTAAAAGTACCGCATGGAACATCTTGTTCCATGCGGTACATGTAGCGCTTTGCATTTATGTATTTCTGATGCCTTGATGTTTTGAACCTTATGCAGCGATAGAAAGCAGTTGTTCGACAGGCTCTTTCTCTGTCTCAACGTATTCCCAGATTGTGATTTGACCTGGAAGAACATCGTCTTTTCCCTTTGCGTTTGTTTCTTCATATTGATCATCGAGGAAGGCGTGCTGGAGCTTATACTTTGCTATTGCGATTGCTGTAATGATATCGTCAACATTGGAAAGGTGTTCGGGCAAGGCATACTCAATATCATTTCTTGATAACCTGCAGTCGCTATAGTCAAAGGATTCATGGTGTAATTCTTCAAGCCGGAGGAACAACTCTTCGATACGCCACTGTAACTGCATTTCAGGAGATGGGTAACTGAGATCTTCAAATACGGCCTGTTCTGCTTTCTCCAGTGCAAGATTTGAAAAGTATCCCATTTACGGTGCCTCCTTTTCACGGTGTTTTTCGATTTTTGAATAGTAATCCATCACTGATTCTCGTGCATATGATCTAGCATCGGACTCACACCATTGAAAATAATAACTGATGGCGTCATCCTTTCCATCGACATAGTTTGAGAATTCTTGCTTGTACATTTGTACATTATAGAAGACAAGGAGCTCTCTCTGATCCTCACTGATGCTGTCGTATACATCACAAAGCCGATGCTGATATGCATGCCTAGCTTCATGACAAACAGAGTCAAGAACGTCATGTGCTGAATCCGCTTCCAGATGATTGATATTAATTGTGATTACATGTGTTCCGTCATTGTAGCAAGCAAGTGTGTTTTCTGACAGCGGTCCAGCAATAACTTTAAGTTCATGAGGCAGCCCGAGATAATGCGCCTCTATATTCGCTACCGTTTGAAGCGTGTTTAATTTTTCAGCAGTCGAGAGAGTGCTCCATTTTTCTTCTTCCAGTTGCGATACTACCTCGATGTTATTTGCGATAGTAACTTCTTCGCCGTATGATCTTTTGGCAGAAACTTCTGACGGCGAAAAGCAAAGAATACCGAAGAGTGAACTCGCACCCAGCACCAAGATCATGACTGACATACAGCATGCTCCTACGGTTCTAGTTCCTAAAAAGGACCTGACCAGCCGTGCCCGAATAACGGTCTCTTTTCTTGCCCGTGTTCGGATTTTTGGCCTAAAAATGAGAACCACATATGCAATTGAAAGAAGAAGAGAGATCGCGGCAAGGCTCCACAAAAGAGCAGGTGCTGTATTCCGGTATGATATGATGGAGTAAAGCTCATAAGGCATGATAATATTAACAAATAGGCTAAGATTATTGCGGCGTTTTTTCCAGGTTAGGACAATTCCAAGCATTGCAGAAATAATCAATGAAAGCCACAAGAAGAGCCTCGATTGGTCGAAAGTTAATCCTTCGATACTGCGAAACAGGATATTATTGAACCATATCATCGAGATAATACCCCAAAAGATATGCTCAAAAACAAATCCCGCTTTTGACATCGTGTTATTATTAGTCACGTCTTTCACCCTCCCCATTTTGAACGGTCAAATGCTTCTTACTTCTTTCTACATCATTATTGTAGTCTTTATTTTTTCTTCTGTATAAGTGCGGGGAGCCCTTTCCACAAGTAAAAATTCCTATATAAAGCAGGAAAGGGAGCTTTGCCCCCTTTCTCAGCTTGATATAAAAGTTATGACTTGCTCTTATGCTGAAGCTTTTCTGATCATTGCCACTCCGCCGAGGGAAATGATTTTTGCTTTTACATCTTCAGCGATCTTTTTTGTAGACAAGCGGAATTTCGCTGTGCCATCGTTCAGTTTCCGTTCTACATATGTCCTTGGAATGCTACATGCCATGGAGATTTCTCTGGCAACCTCGTGAATATGCCCCCCGCAATGCTTGACTATGACATCGTAAGGAGCATTCTCGGCCTTTTTCTCGCGTTCCTCCTCGGCTTCCAACTCGGCGATTTTGGAATCGATGCGGGCAATAACAGAATCAATGTCAAAGCTATCGGACTCCTCTGATGCATCTCCAATCGGCGTATCGTCCGTTTCCTTAAGCTGGTCAAAGAAGGCGGGAAAACCACTTGACCTACGATTTGCTCCCAGCACAGTTTCCATCTTGTTCTGGCGAAGCTTCTTCGTGCATTCGCTGATATCAAAGGTTGGCACAGGGCTGTACTTCCTGGGAAGTCTCCTCTTCGGCGGCGTCCAATTGCTGAAATCGAACATATCTCTGTAATCGGGGAGCCATGTAATGAATTTAGTCCTGCCCGAAATCATGACCAGCGCCTGCCCGATTTCCATCGCACTAAGCTGGCTCTGAGTAATCAGCGGCTCACGGGAAGTGTGATTCCCGTTATCTACATCGCGTTCCCCGCACTTTCGAGACAGCTCAGTGAGCGTATCCCAATGATTGGTTCGGAACGCCACCATTACATCCGCATTGCTGAGAATGGTTGTCGCATTGCTTGGGCCATAGATGTCAATGAGCTGGCTGAGGGATTGGAGCACGCACTGAACTCTTACGTTTCTGCTTCGACCTGCACTCATGAGATGAGGCAGTGTACCAATAGCCCCTCCGATGTTCCCGAGTTCCTCCAGGCAAACATTGAGACGAAGGGGCAGTTTCCCACCGTACTTATCTTGTGCAAGGCGGATGTAGTGAGACATGATCTGCGAGCAAAGGGTTCCAGCAAGTCTGTCAAAGATGGGTCGCTCATCCGGCAGAATTACAAAAATTCCAGTGCTTTTCATGCCGTCAAGCTTGTTAATGTGAAGGTCATCAGTACCAAGCATCTGAATGAGGCCTTCGCTCCGAGCGAACATGGAAATTCCTTCAAGAAATGTGGATCGGATTCCTGCGCGAGTGTCACTCGCCGTGCTCACATAGCTCTGAAGGAGCATGGCTGCAACAGAGTTTTCCGGAAGGCTGCTCACGAACTCCTTTAGCACAGTTCCTGCGCCAAGCCGCTCTTCACCCTTTGCGATGGTCTGATAGACGCTGGCCATCGTAACCTGATCCGAAGGAGCATGTTCGAACAGTGCCAGAACCACCGCAACAAACACAGAACGAGCAGATTCAGGCCAAAACGGATCCCCCTTATCGCTTACCGGATAAAGAGAATGCGCAAGCTCATCAATCATCTCAAGAGCGATCTGCTTTTTTGCCATATCCCCAGATGTGAAAAGCTCATAGGGTGCGGCGAGGGGATTCCAATGCTCGCTATTGTAAATGTGCCTGAAGTCGATCACATGGGTATCATATCTGTCACTCATCGCACCGGCTGTCTCGTAATAAATCTCGCCTTTAGGATCAATGACAAGGAAAGACTCACCGGCTTCGATAAACGCTCTGGTCATTGCCATCGTGCAACGCCTACTTTTCCCACTTCCCGAAACACCGAGAATGACCATATGTCCTTCCTTGTCATACACATAGAGGGCGCCGTTGTGACGGTACAAGACAGGACCAGCGGCTCTTTTATCCTTTGTAAAACAGCGCAGTGTTCCCTTGATTTCATTGTCTGTAGACCAACGATCATTTCTCATCTTCCTTCTCCTTTCTCGCTCGCAAAAACGTCTGCAAACGCTGATTTCAACTGCTCTGTGGAAAGTGTCGGCATATAGCCAGAGAAATCAGCCATCTTTACAGCTCTTTCCGTAACGGCCATAGTGTCCCTTACCGTCTGACAAGCCTCCATAGTCACAACCTCACGGAGTGCATTGTGGAAATCATCAGATTCATCCACAGAAACCCCATACTCATCAAGAAGCCTTTCGGCGATGAGGGCTAATTCATCCGGTGTGTATGTATCAAGATGGATGATAGAAATATTGCGCACCGCGGCTTTGAGCTTATCTACAATGGACAAAACTCCCCGCGAAGGAATTCCGCCCGTATACAGGATCACGGTCGCAGTCCGGCAGACCTTCTTGATTTCTTCAAGGAAGAATTCCGTCTGCGCCTCATTCGCGTATTTGGAAAGTGCCGTAATATCGATTGCGACTACCCCCTCAAAGCTATTGGTATAGACAGCACATGTGGGAATATCGCCAAAAATCTGCTTCAGCTGAGGCATAGTCCCATCAAGGATGTATTCGAGGAAAGGATCCATCCCTCCAAAGTGCCGGATTTCGTTTTTCGAAAGGGTTTCAGAAATATATCTGGTAAAAGTAGTCTGTCCGTTACCTGCATCGAGATTGATCACGAAATGCGGGGGTGCGATACCGCAGTGCTTATGTGCGTCGCTGTTTGCACACACTTCAGCAAGAACGGAAACGACTTCTTCGGCTCCAACCGGAGCAATGCTAAGTTCGTTTTTCATTTCATTCCCTCCATCTTTTAATTATCATTGCCGATGATTCCATCGATAATTCCGTATTTGAGTGCTTCTGCGCTCGTCAGCCAGTGATCGCGCTCCATGTCATGAAGCACGTCTTCAACCTTCTTGCCACACTCCGTGGCGAGGATAGACGCTAAGCGGTTCTTGACATTCTGGATATGATCAGCGGCACGCGAAATGTCTGTTGCCTGTCCCTGAACACCGCCCAGCGGCTGATGAATCATTACTTCTGCGTTCGGCATTGCATACCGTTTCCCTTTAGTGCCGGCTGCGAGGAGAAACGCTCCCATGCTTGCAGCCATGCCGGTTGCTACTGTTCTAACGTCACAGTGAATGCCGTGCTTAATGGCATCGTAAATCATCATCCCATCGCTTACAGTACCGCCAGGACTGTTGATGATAAGGTGAATGTCATCATCCCCCTTGCCATCGAGGTAATCGAGCTGAGATACAATTGATCTCGCGGTTCCAGAGTTGATTTCTCCGATCAGCTTTACTTTTCTTTCTTTAGTAAACTGATAGCTTTCCAAATCGACACCGTGTTCATGCCCATCAGTGATAGTGATAATCTGCGGAATGAAAACCTCGCTCATTTCTTTGCCCTCCTTCATATTGGTGCTTTAATTGTAGTCGGATACGGCAAAAAGGTAAAAGTTAGAACAGGAGAACAATAGAGTAAAAAGAGGCTGATTAAACAGGAAAAGGCGTGTGCAATAATGCACACGCCTTTCAAAGAAGGTCAACTTGAAACACCAATTGTTTCAGATTGTATGTCAAACTGAATTGTCTATAGCTTTTCAAGCCGCATTGAATGTTAGCTTGGAGGAGCTTCTTGATCGAAGCAACCATCATTTTGTCATTAAGGAAAACTCTAGGCAGCTTGAAAACGATTGTATTCTGCACAGAGGAAGCCTTCCTTATATATGAGGCTAGCTCTTTTCCGCGATTAAAATAGCACCCCAATTTTTCATATATGCCGAAAGTCTTTGGACATTCCGGCAGCTTATCGTTCCAATGATGTGATGGCTGTATGTCCGCATCTGACAGATTAAAGTAATCATATCTAATGCAACTGCTTGAAATGGTAGTGTCGAAGGTCGTATCAAGGTGATAAAAGACACCGTCTACTCTAACGAGATTCCATGCATGTCCTCCTTCATTTCCTTGCTCATTTGAAGATCCAAATACCACAACAGATTGAAGGCCCAATTGATCCGACAAGTATTTAAACGCCTTTGCTATGCCTTCACAAACCCCTATTCGGTACAGAAGAGCCCCAGGTGCTTCATGACTATATGGTGCCTCAGTATCCTTATACTTTACGGTTGATGCGATATAGTCATGAATTGCCTTTTCCTTTTGAAAGTCACTGCACTGCTTATACTTATCAACCAGATCTCTGCAGTTCAACGACATACTAATCAACGTGTCACGAGATTGCGAAACAGTGAATCGGTATTCAGGAATGACAGTGCAATGCAAAGCGTTTTCAGTGCGGTATCTTATCTTGATGTTCTTTATGTAGAACAGCTCTGGTACATCAAGTTTCAAGAAATGATATACTTTCTGAACTTGAGATACTGTACATCCGCTGCAAGCAATCTCTTTTGAATAATGAAGCAGGCCAGTAAGCACTGTGTTATAAACTGAGGCTTCTTCCTTTGAGAGACCCTCAAAGTAGTATCGATACTGCTTCGATGGGATCAATGATGCCAAATCCATTAGTGCACCTCCTTAAACGAACTCTCCTTTGTACAATGAAGCTGTGTTGTTATCCAGCATGAAGAATTCGTTCTGAGACAGATTAGAAATTTCTTCGGGCTTCACGACGCGTTCCCTCTTATTCGCCGTTGACACGTTGTTATTAGCTCCAAAATGCAGTCCAAATTGACCAATGCCGTTGTTTCCCGCATGGGCCTGCGTAACCTCGATATGTTCATACTCGCCGAATTCCCTTGAAAGCTGTTCGGCGGAATGGAACGAGTGCGCAAAGATAATGGACTTGTGAGAGAGCGCCAGCCATGTAGATGCATCGTCTTTCGCGGTGCCTGCGCCATTGCCAATATCGGGAGTAGAAACTGTCCAGCAAAGATCGTTAGAAGCATTCTTAAGCAACGAAGCAAGCTTCTCATTGCTAGAAACGGAGGCAACATCAAGCACCACTCGGCAGGAACACCCTTTGGACAAGCAGTGTTCGATTTCAGAGGTTATCATTGAGAGCTGAGTCTTTTTGTTCGTGGAATCAATATCAATAACGATAGTTCCTCCTGACTTAATGCATTCCTGAATGGATGTGCTTCTGGACAGGTGACTTTTCCATGCCACAATATCCGTTTCAGCCTGAAGCTGGGAAAAGAAGTACTCAATGTTTGCTCTTGAAGCCAGCCCAGCGTTTATATCATTTCTAATCGCTGTAGCCTCATTTGACGTCAAATGTCCAGCCTGTTCCTCGTGAATGATTACTGACTGAATCGAGTTATGGGGGCAGGAGGCAAGCATTCTGAGATAAGGTGTTACACTGCGGCATCTCAAAAGTGCAGTTAAAGCGCGGAGATATAACGCCCCAGCCGCATCAATTTTATTGCTCTGATTTGATGCCGCGACAATCATCATTGCCGTTTCATCGTCGTTCAGTCTGAGAATCGGATCGTAGAATGGATTATTGCCGTTGATGATCCTGAAATAAGGCTGAGAAGAGCACGCACGAGCGAGGTTGTTTTCAAGATGGCGGTTCCCCTCATGAAGGACAACTGTAGGCAGTCCTACAGATGCAGATTGAAGTACGCTCTGAACGATAAGCTTATTGCGAATCTCCTGCTCTCCACCAGAAATGCAGATATTGCCGATTTGATAATAGCAGGGAACAATTTGATCAACAGTTATTTTTCCAACATGCAAAAGATTCCTGTTGGCCTCGTTGATTTTCTTGATGTTCTTCAGGGCTTTTTTGCGATTAGATCTGCTGACAGCTGAAGCTGTCAGGGTTGCAACAGTATTAAAAACGCGTCCCATATTCTCACCTAAACCTTTCTATATAGAATCTAAACGGCTTTTCGCCATCCAGTCCAATAATTGCCTCACCTTTGGCAAGAACGGTTATGTCCCAATCCTCTACGGCGTTGCCTTCACGAATATCTTCTCTAGGCTTGTTCGCAGGATCAATATACTGATATGCGCATATGTTCTTGCCGAAGAGTCCTTTTATGTATTCTCTTGAAGCCCCGTTACTGGTTCTGAAACAAAGGACATTCTGGAATCCAGAAGCAATATTCTTGCCACCGTATTCGCCATACAATTCGTACAGCTGTTCCATGCTCTGAATGCCTGCAATCACGGAAATTCCAAGAGAACGCCCAAAGTTCAAAGCATCTTCAAAGTGATTTAAACTCGGGAGCATTTTGAGTTCATCACAGATGATGTAGACATGTCCTTTCTTCTGGCTTGGTGATAATGCCTCTTTAAGAAAAAGATCTACCAGGATTCTATAAATCGGCTGAAACGAAAGCCCACATGCAGGATCATACTCAATAAAAAGAGTTTTACCGTTGCGCTGACGTTCTGTTTTGCGGACAGAAAACCTGCCATCTTTTCCGAAGCATTTCACGAACAGCCTGCTTGTAATGGATTGGAGTTCAGCAAAGACACCAAGTGCTTGATCTGATCTACCGTCTCCGATATATTTGAGAACTCCCTTAAGCTCTGGAAAGCCATTGAGAAACTCAATCAGTTTAGCTGCATTGATTGTCAGCAGATACTGGTTTAATGTGCTGTTGTTAAGGTGCCTGATCCGGTAATCCATGTCTTTAATGCCCAAAAACGTCATAGCCTTTAAGACAGCTGCAAAAACATCGCGTGCTGCTGTCGGGAAGAAAGGCTGGTTGCTGTTTGCGATGCTGTCAGAAAAAATCACTTCTGCAATTTCATCTGAGTTCAGAATAATTGCTTCCTTGTCCCAGCCATCTGCAACGATGTCCATGAAAATGTTCCAATCTGCGTCGACTGCGGCGCCTCTTTCACGATTGGAAATAACATAATCTTCTGCTTCATGGAACCTGACGAAATCCAACTTGGAATCGAACACCAGCATTACGTCTTCGGAATTCATAGAGGATTTAAGTTGCTTAACGAAGTGCAGTATGGCGTTTGTTTTTCCGGTACCAGTTGAGCCCAGCATCAAACAATGTGTCGAGAGCTGATCAGGTGTAATGCCAAAGCGTTTGCCATTGCCTGATAGTACAATTGTCGGATTCGTGTTTATTCTTGGAACAGGGTTTTCAGAAACTCTGCTCCCATAAAGTGTTTCTGTTCTGATAATCATCTATGCGTGCCACCTCACTTGTAAGTGTTATAGTCTTACTCCTTTCCTCACCATTGTAGTCCATATTGTCGCTTCTGTATAAGTGTGGAAGTGCCATATCATGAGTAAAAAACCCTAATAAAGCGGGAAAGGGAGCTTCGCCCCCTTTCTTAACTAATAGATATTCCATTCGTTACTTTATCAGTTTGCTGAAAAGACGCTGCTTCTTGCGTTTCATTTGCCCCTTCATCTGACAGCTGCTTCTCAAAAATATCTTTTTGTTCGTGATCTGAGTATGGAGCAATGTCATGAGACTGCCTTTCAGCAACGATTTCTGCATACTTTTCTTCCGCAAATCTGCGTGCATCCGCTTCAACCGGCTGGTTATAGTATGCTCGTGGGTTTTCTCTAAATGAAATGTAATTGCCTTCTGCGAGATTCTTTTTCCACGCATCCGCTTCTGCTTGGTTATCATGCTGAACGATTCCATCTGCTACCTGGTGCTGATAAGCATGACGTCCTTCATGCAGGCAAGCGGTAACAATGGCTTCAGAGTCTTTACCATATCTTGAATCAGATGCAAATTGTGAGTTATTGACATATATTACCTGGCTTCGAGGATCATAAGTACCGAGCACAATTCCATCGGCTCCTGTATAGAGAAACTTTCCAACAACAGGACAGGATATTCTGCCGGCCTCATATGCTGAATGGTTTTCAATTGTCTGGAGTACTTCGAGCTTCCTTTCATCACTGAGCTCTGTCCACTGGTCTCCGGTAAGCATAACGCTTTGTTCATAAGTCATAGCATTAACCTCCACTACAGTGAATAGAGGCAACAGCCGACTCTGGATCCTCGCAGTACCAATCGAGGAAAATCAAAGTTGCGGGATATTTCATATTAAGGTCATTCATAAGCTGTCGGCTGGAAAAAGGGCCTCGCGAAATGTTTGTTTTCTGACCGCTGCCAAGCCAACGAATTAATGCCTGTGAAATCTCTTCATCCCTTATGTCTGCCAGGTCTTTTGCGGTACTCTCCGCAGAAAGCGGAGAGTACCCTTCTTTTTGCACTAGCACTTGTTTGATCTGTTCTTTCATGTGAAATCAACCTCCCGAAAGGATAGCGGCGATAATCCCAATGATAAATGCTGCCGCCAGTACATAGAAAATGATTACTACTGCTATATAGACCAAGCCCATAGCGATCCCAAAACCGAATGCAAATCCGAGACAGGTTAGCACTGAGAGAACATACTCATACCACTCATAGTTCTTCGAATGTCTCCCAGGCGACCAACAGCAGTTATAGATAATCGTTCCGACAAAGCCTGCGATACAGCCACCAATAGTGCCAATCATGGTGACAGTCTCATCTCCTGCAATAGAATTGTACATTTGCGGAAGGACACCGTTTCCCAGAATAGCAATCAGGATTATCGACAGCACAATGGTAAGGGACCAGAACAACGCAGCAGAACCGCTAGAAACCGGTTTAGCAACGGCTGAAGCAGGGCTTGCAGCGATAGGCGGCGTATAAACAGTTGTATGTACCGGCGTGGCAGAAACGCCGCTATTTGTGGTTCTCCTGCCCATCGAAACCATACTCGTATTCATCTTGCTTGCATGCCGCTTATCCGCTTCGCAATACGGGCAGGAACCGTTAGCGCTCCAATAGTAATGAGTGTGATTATGCTTGCACTGGGTTATTTCATTTCTGAAGCGCAACAGAGCTTTTTTCCACTCTGAGGGGGTCGGCCTAGCCTTGGGATTGCTGTGACCATCAACGAACGCTCTCTTAAATAAATCCCGAATGTACGGAGGGAGGGAGTTGATATCAGGTGCATAACTCGGCGTCGTATAATTGGGGATACTCTTAAAAAAAGGGGTTTCTCCGCACTCAATGCGCTTATCGGTCGATTTCGGAGCCGGAGCAGAACCCGCTCGCTTAAGCTGGCGCTGGCAGATGAAGGGATGACATCCATTCATAAGCATTCTGAAACAATGGATTGCCAGGGAAAAGTTGTCCGTTTCTTCCGTAAAAGTCGGCCCGGGACAATCCGCATAAGTTGTTCCCTTGCACGCTTTAATCAGCTCAGGAGCAACATATCCAGGAGCACACACTTCGCATTTATATGTTTTCCCGCCGCTTTTGAAGTGGAACGAATCAACGTCAATGAAGCAGACCGAATAATCGTCACGAATCTTCAGATTGTCGGGATTCCCATCACCGAAGACCAAACCAGCTCGATGAATCCTGTCGACCACATCAGACAAGCTGATCAGGCAGTCAATGCGGTCTTTGATTGTTACGTGAAGATTCTGCTTGGCAGGATAAACGTACAAATCATCCAGTTCAGTGCTGAAAGCAATCTTGTTCATACCAAAGCCGATAAAGTTATGCCCTTGATCGTAAACTTGAGACAATGGCCATGCGACGTCCTGTGCAAGCTTTGCATTAGAAAATGAGCTGCTTGCGCTGATTTTAACCATCTCCCGGATCTTGTCTTCTCGCTTCTTAGCATCGGCTCCGTGATGATACTTCTTTACGACCTTTCTCGGATATCCAATAATCTCGTAAATAGCGCCTTCGCCGCCAGAAGCCAGAGCGTGGTCTGCCAGACCAATATTTCTTCCTACCTGATCATAACACACGTTCATTCCTGCACCTCCTATCTGGGAATAATATCTGCTATAACTTGTCCCATCCAGACAAACATCAGCATCTTGAAGAGTTTGCCCGCAAGGCATGTTAGGTAAAACTTGAGCTTGTCCAGGCGGATAGCTCCTGCCATCATTCCAACAACGTCAAACAAGGGAAGCGGCAGTGCTGAAAAAACAAGCACAAATATGTATGGATGATTGGGAAAATGATCCTCGACCTTTTTAATCAGTTTTCCGCTGACAAAATGCCGCCCATGTGCTCCGGTCATGAATCCAACCATTTCGCCCAATGAAGCACCTAGTGCTCCACAAATAGCTACAGCAATCGGATTTAAGATCATGGAATACTGTAGCACGACGAGAATACTCGGAGCTGGAAGCAAAACCGTTGAATTTGCGATAAAGCAGACCAGGAAAACGCCAAAACAAGATGCAGGAGCATGCTCCTTTACAAAGCCGTTCATAGCAAAGGCCGCAATGCTAAATACAACAAGGATCAGTACGGACAGGAAGTCGTAAAGTCTTGCTGGTACTGTATTCCTGCTTCGTGATGGATGATCTTTGCCTGCTTCGATACGCTTGTGCTGTTTGCTGGTGTTAGGATTGTGCATCCTCGGCTCCTGTGTATGCGAACGAATTACTATAGGAACAAGCTCTGCGTCAGGAATATGAGTGCGGGCATTTTCACTGTTAGGGATATCCTCAACAGTGTCCTCATGAGGGCCGCAGTCCCCATTATCCAACTCATCTTCCTGCACATGCGTGTCAGTATCTTCGCCAGCAGGTTCACTTGGATCTTCGCCTTTGACTTCGTTCGTTTTGTCAGAAGAGTCAAGGTCAGCATAGAGATTTGCTTTAGCTGCTTCCTGCAGTGATGCCCAATCCGGGGCTTTGTAATACTCCGCCGGCATTTTTTTTGCCGGCTGAAGAGGATTATAGATAACGACAATGGTTTTATCATCGTCGAGCAGCCTGCGGGGATAGTCCTCAAGGTATCTGCTTGCAGCCTCTTCAAGCGCTTTCACAGATCTGAGTGAGGTTTCATGCCTATCCATAAACCTGCTGGCAAGTGCAACGTTGATTTTCACATCATGATTGCGGAGCAGCGGAGGGCAGATCTGTTCCCACACGCCATCGGTCATCAGCATTACCGAAGAGACAGGAGCTTCGACTTCTCCGAAGACCCACATGCTGGGACCAGAACAAAGTGGAAAAACATATCCATCTTCATCACGCTGCTGCGTAGTCAACGGGACATACTCACCGCTCTTCATCAAGGCAAGAATGCCACTATCGCCAGACTGTCCGTAAAACACATGACCATCATCGAAGATAACCATGCAGAGCGTGGTATCGTATTCGTCAGGAGAATTACCGGCAGCTTGTGCCTCTTCCAGCACCGCTTTATAGGCGTTAACGAAAGCATTGTTCATAATCTTCTTAACTTCCGAAAAATGCATACCGCTCTTATAATGCTCCATGCAGTAATCGCAGGATTTCTGAGAAGCAATGCGCGATCCATCATCAGAGTTACTCTCGCTTCCAAGGCCGTCCGCGGCGCTGGCATATACTACTCCGTTGTTATCCCTTTTGATATAAAAGGAATCCTGGCAAGGGAGGCCATTATCGAGATGATAAGGTCCGGCCATGTTTGCTGTATAGTATCGAATCATTATGAACCTCCTTTCAGAGCGGCATGTTCAACATGCCGCTCTGTTTCTATAGATGATCAGCTGTTAAGCCAGTCATCAAGATCGGGTACCTTGAGATTGGTATCTTCCTTCTCAAGGGGATTGTCCACGTGAATGCGCTGATCGGGCGAGCTGGTGGAAACGGCCTTGATGCTGATGGCCATGAAGTCGAAGAAATCCGTGAAGTCGTAACCGGCCTCATCAACCAGTTCAAACACACGCTTGCCATCAGTCAGCTTGGCGACCGTCTCTTTGTCATAGCCTTTTACGGCAAGAACCCACAGCTGCATCTTCTTGTCTGCAGTGCGTTGCTTGATGATCCGGGCAATTTCGGTAACGTCACCGCCGTATCCATCCGTGATCAAGATGATGTACGGCATTTTGATTTCGATGCCATTCTCTGCGTAGAGGTTGCATCTCTCGCGCATCTTGGCGATTGCCAACGCAAGAGCAGCAGAGAGATTTGTACCTCCACTAGCTTCAAGCTGAATCGGCTGAAGCTCGGTGATGGGACGGAAACCCTGTTCCACAGAGGCCTCTTCATTGAAGCTCAGCACAGCGACATCAACCAGCCCAGCTGCTTTCGGGTCTTTGCAAACATCAACAGCGAACCTGTTGGCCGACTGATTCAGCATCTGAATAGGAAAGCCAGCCATTGAACCAGAACGGTCCAGGACGAGTTCCACGGGCATATGCTGCATGTTCACGTTTACAGGGGGATAGTCGTTGAAATTGTAATTGCGGTTCATTTGTAATACCTCCTAAGTATTAATTATTCGTTGATAGTTCCTGTGCCTTCACAGGCGGAGCATTCGACTGTTCCTTTGCCATTACAGTAATAGCATGTCTCGTTCTGGATCTTTCCATCACCGCCACATCTCGGACAAGTGGCTTCGCCGGTTCCGTGGCAGTTCTTGCAGGAATGGGACATAATAGCATCTCCTTTCGGTCCTGTTCTTTGCTCTCTGGCTTTATTTTAGTTGATCCTTTTCCCCTTTAATAGGGAAGCATGTGTCTGCTCAAGGGTAATAACATGAGGGAAAATAAGTATTATTGCTCAGCCGCTTTAGGCGTTCCTTAATGGCTGTTCTACAAAGTGTTATTCAATCATGAGGATTGCTTTGAAAACGAAATCTTGTGTTGCGTCTTCCAAATCATCCTCGTGATGGTACCGAGTATAAGTTCTTCCATAGAAAGAAGCATGATATATACTGCAGCACCGCGAATAATAGTAAGCAAAAAGAAATGCGATTCAAAAACAGACAGTCCAAAGAGCCAACGGATTATTACTATATTGATTGGTATCCCGGAAACTACAACGAGCAGAAACATCCATATATTCTCGCGCTTCCTTGCCCAAGGAGTTAATGCTACTGCAATAAGCAAAGCGATCGGCAGAAATATGATTAGTATCGTTGAATGCCTGATTGCACCTACAACAGACAGTGAGATTGGAAGCAATGATACCGAACATGCCATAATTGCACTCGACGTCTTCTTTATACGAAGCATGAAATAACCTCCGCAATGTTCCATGCGATTATTACCGGAATAGTTATTTGAAGTGTTTGAACAACAATGCTGACAGCTATCAGAGCATGTCCTGACATTCCCTTTATTCTCAACTTCCTTCTTATGCGCGTATTCAATACGACTTTTTTTGTGTCTTCGACAAGGTCTTCAATGCCAAGGAGTTCAGAAAGGATTGATGCACCGTCAAGACTGCCGCCGAAAGTTATATTGACCAAAGCCAAGATAATATTGCCAATTGCTACACTCAGAAGAAAAGCACCGCAATATGGAATTGCGCATGCAATGAGCAGACATACTCCGGCAACCAAAAAATTAGATTCCACTCCTGCCGCATATACCTGAATTCTCTTCATCTTTGATTGCACACTTTTACTGTCCATTAGGACATAGGCTCCAGGCAAAAGCGCATTAATCATAATCCCCATTTCAAAGACTTTTGCTCCATATGTTAGACCTGCAAACGCATGCCCTAACTCATGAAGGAGTGCTCCGAAGACAATGCCGAGAATGTTTCCAAGCCACATACAGTCAGAGTTGGTAATCGGCAGATCTCGAATAAAGAACAATAATCCAAGTACAAGCACCGGCATCCAAGACAGCATAAGCAAACCGTTCCAAAGACGAGCCACTGCCATCAAGAGAGGATTGCGCTTAATAAACCATAAGGCATAATATATTCCTGTCCCTGTGTCTAAATATCTTCCGTGTCTGAGAAGATCGTTTTCTCTCAATTCGGTAAGCATATGATTGATTTCAGCTTTCGAAAGCCCCGCGTTGATGCTATATGGATTCCTGTGTCCATTGAGCTTTTTAGCAAATGCTGCAATGGTTACGCCCATTGAGAAATCTTCATCATAGAGGCAGTCATGCACATCATACTCGTATTGGTTTTTTCGCGAAAAAACCAACCAGTTGTTTAACATGGGATATCTCATCTGTTGAAGTGACGCCTCCTATAATAAAGATTATGTGTAAAAGGTATATTCCTTTCTCCTAGTAGAAAGCTTATCAAAAACCTATAAGGAAGTATAAGGAGGCAAGACCATAACAATAGGGGAAGAACCTGGAAAGGCAAAGTAAAAAGGAGGGATGCAATCGCATCCCTCCCCGTGGTGGATAGTGTATATTATTATATTCTCAAAACACTATCGGCTAATCCACCGTAATGTTGTTTTACGGACTCAAGCATTTCTTCATAATCATCGAAATCGCAATTGCCATAAGTCCGAGCTAACACACAGACAAGAGCGCCTTCCGGATCACTGATTCGTTTCCACAATTCAGGATACCAGAATCTTTCGGAAACATCGTGCCAACCTTCTTCTGTAATCTTATCCAAAAGTGATACTGCATCTGACCAGTGTTCAAGTTCTAATTCATATAGAGCCATGTTTATTAATGCGTAGCTATCTTGACTCTTTACTCCTTCGACCAAGAGATCTGGAACAGAGTATTCCTCATGAGCCTCAAGATCACCTTTATTCAAATGACCATAGCGCAGTAAAAATGCTAGATTTGTTTTGTTTGCATTTCCAGATCCCATAGCCTTTATGCAGTGGTTTGCCGCACCGCGAAAATCTCCTTCTCTGAACAATGAGAACACAGGATCAGAAGGGCTGTTATCTAAGCGGTTTAGATCGTCTTGGTGTTCTTCCCGATATGCCCGTTCAAGTTTCACAAGGCCTTTTCGGACTAAATCAAAATGATTCTGTTCGCGAACACTGCACATATCTTTCCGGACATATTCGGACGGCATTCCTTTGCAGATTTCGGCTGTCCATGCCTCCATAAATCTGTTTATATCCCAGCAGTAATACAAACAAGCCGTAGCAATTGCCACTTGATCAACTTCAACATCATCCTTGGAGCTCTGGTACATTGCCTGCAGAAGTGTAGATACAAATACATTCCCTGGATTGTGATTAAGCAAGCTCCGTGTGCTTGAAGAAAACGGAATAGAGCCCAAAGTAAACACCAACTCTTGGATTTGCTTATATTCGGAACTCTTTAACAAATCCCGACCACCCAGACACAGTTTCTGGATTATTGGGATGTTCTTGTTTATAGAACTGATAACAAATGAGGCCAATTCCTCGTCTAGCAGAATCTTGGCTTTTCCCGATCCTTCTGCCTTGGAAAGCCACACATTAGTCAATGCAGTAACACTGAAAACATCTTCCTGAAGTTTTGCGTTGCTGGCGAGGGTTACAAGCAAGTCCTCAGAAACTCTAAAATCCTTTCTGATTTTATCCTTATATGCTGCAGATACTTCATCCATCAAAGTCTTTGACATCATTGAAATCATTTCTGCGCCAAGTTTTATCTGTGGCTTTGTGCCGCTTTGGAGACATGAGAATGCTTTCTTATATGCTGAACGTCCCGAGCTGTATTCCCAAAAAATAGTAGCCAATGCATTTGCTTCTAGATATCTATCGTCAGATGAAGAAGCTTGGTATGATGTTTTGAGTGCATACACAAATGCATACGCAGATTTTGTGTTCATGCAGGCAATTAGCAATTCCTTTTGCTCTTCCGTCAACACTTGATTTGAAAAGATATTTTCACACAACAGAAGTGCATGGTCTTTAGTAATTGCCAAATCAGCTTCTACAACAGCGCGCAACTGCTCAACGTCACTTATTTCCTTGAATATTAGATTGATGATAGCATCAAAATCATGTTGATTATTGGTTCCTAAGTCTGATAAAGCGAAATTAGTTATGCTGATCCATCGGCTGTCATTCAGATGTTGACGAAGAACGCCAGACGGATCAGGCTTTGACAGTTCCGTGTTCAAACGGAGGTGGCAGCAAGCGTGAGCTGTTAAGAACTCTTGGTACGCACGGATAGGAAAAGTATAAACAATTTCAGAAGTGCGATCATCCCTTTCAATTATACCAACATTTGCAGCTATTGAATCTAGAACTTCTAGATAATCATTCAATGTGCCATTTTTGACTAAGTTAGTATGGAAACTTAAATGGCTAAGCTCCTTAGAAAGTTTTTCCAATTCGTGTACCGATATGAACATAGAATCTTTGAGCTGCATCTGATACGCAATAAAACTCAAAAGTGTCATTGTGTCTTCAAATATCGGGCGCTTCTGGTCATACTTTTTTACATGATTGGTAAAGTACTCCCATAGTGTGTCACGGAACATCTGAAAACGATTCAATGAAAAAGAATCATTTGCGATTTGCTTAAGTATAAGAAGCAACTCCAATGGAGTTCTCATGAATTCCTTCAGATACTTAAACTTGTTTTGGTTTAGGATCTGTTCAATTGCAGATTTTAATTGTTCTCTCTGTTCGGCCGGCTGAGTCACATCAATCCAACGCTCGGAGTACTTCTTGGCGTCTTCATCAGTAAGTGGAATGATGGAGCGCCCACGGAATCCCATCTTCCGGAGTATGTTTTGAATTTTGGCGTCTGAAAGACCCGCTACTCTTGATGTCATAATGACATGGGTCTGTGAATTGCTGAGGAGGTAGTCATCCAGCGCCGAAAGGAAACTAAACCTCATGCTGTCAGACAACTCATCAAGTCCATCCACTAAGAGTAACAGTTTATTTCTAACTGAGCCAACCCATTTTTGCACAGAGCTTTCCAACAAGGAATCATTATTGTCCCTACCATAGTTGCTGTTTCTGAAAGTCGATATGACACTACAATCTATAGCCTTTGCAACTGAATAATTCTGGTCAGTAATATCTCGAAGCTGAATTAAACACGGTATATAATCACCAGATAGTGAATACTTCTTTCGGATTTCAAGATGGTTCTCGCTGTCACTGAAAGGATGGCAATAGTAAAGAGCAATTCTCCTTAACAGTGTAGTTTTTCCGTGTCCAGCGCTTGCTACGGCAAGAATTCTGCTACTTCTAGCGTTATCTGGAATAATAAGACTACTATGATCAAATTGTGGTTCTTGTTCAAGCAGTTCTGTTCTTTCCGACTGTGATTCCTCAAACGTTGGAAGATCTGCACCAACAGTGCGGTTTAATTGCTGGTTTCTAATTCTCTCAAGAATCTGCTTACTAATAGCTTTGTTATCATTGCTAACAGGTGCATCTTGCTGTTTATGCTTTTCTTGAGACGATTCATTTTGAGTAGCAGAGGAACTCATTCTGGATTGAAGCAACCTGATTCTTTCAGCTATTTCTGCAGCTCGAACTTTTGCTGAACTCATATCGGAATACGTTATAGTAGAAGAAGAAATCAGCTTATGAGCGAGTTCCATCTGCTCCGCATAGCTTTGAAAGGCGTATTTTCCCTCGTCGATTTCGAGGGGGTAGAATAATTCTTCAAAGCTAAAGCTTTCTCCACTTGAACGATCAAAAGAGATGCGCTCAAGTGAACTCTCTAACGCTTTTCGATATGTTGATTCCTCTACTTTCATTTGCATACCTGTACTCCTTTTTAGAAAGGATCATTCACCATCATCACTCAAGTCGCTCACGAGGGCGTTGACCTTTTTAAGAATATCATTTATTTCTTTCGTCTTATACTTGCCAACACAGTGTTTTTTTATTTCTGCATAGCTATCCGAAGCAGAGTTAGCAACAGCAAGAAAGATTCGCTTTAAGTCATCTTTATGCACTCCATGGCCTATGGGATAACTATAACGGTATGACACTTCTCCATCACGCTCGTCATACTGCATCGCACCATAACGTCGTGGATAATTCTCTTTTGCTATTGCTTTGCAAAGAAGGTAATCATAAGTCTCATCTGCTGTGATTGGAAGAATAGCATCAATGCGGCAGACTCGAGGCAGTGCTTCAATATGCACCCTCATGCGGAGACTGCAGTTTTGAAGGTTAAACCCTAATTCATAAACCACAAGGTCAGGTTTTGAAACCCGCTCAGCGTAGTGCCAATCCTCTTCATCAAAAAATGATTTAACCGCTGACGTTGCGTTTTCCATAAATTCTTGTGTTCCTTCACCAGAATCGCCTGCACCTGACAAGCCGAGTGAACCAGCAAGATGTGCCATAATGCATTCTTGTATGGCCTGATCGACCTGTTCTTCTGTAGCCTCATCACTCAATTCTTTCTGTTTTGCTTCAAGAAGAGGAATCAGAGAGTCTGCCTGCGCAGGTCGGTTCTTATCATTTTTCAACTGCTCAATCAGATCAGTGATTTTGTTGCTAGCCATATTATTAGCTCCTTCTTAATTATGTTATTGGTTTGTGAGGTAAAAATCAAAGTAAAAACCGCCCGAATCCACAGTAAAATAAATATTACTGTGCCAATAAGGCTGCTTTGTCAGAAAACCATGCGGAGTTGGTTCTAAATGCCGGCGAATGAGTTAACTCGTCTTTTTCCGTTTCTGTCGCTTTGAAACTCTTGGATGTCAGAACTCTCATCAACAGCATTCTCTGAGCTCGCCGCACATATTTGGCATCTTTGTCACCAGGAGTAGTAGCTGTCGTAATATTGCTTCCATATCGGTTGAGCAACAAATCAAGCATAGTCCTGATCAGAATACTTTCGTCTGCTCCTGTCTTAAAATCATACATTGCCAAATCTGAAACGAGAAGCTCTGCCAGTTGAACGTTCTCCAAGTTAATGTCGCACAGGAGCGGAACCAGCAAACCAACGTATTCTTCAATATTTGTTATAGATGGAAGAATAACCTCGCGATAGACAGCGGTCTTCTCATCATTTTCCAATGCTCGCTGGATGCCCTTTGCAGCAAGCTCAAATCGGATTTGGCTGTTGATAAACTGATAATCGCTGTCTGCTCCGTCAGCTGGAACTATCAATCCAACCTCTGTTACAAAAATCTCGTGAAGGCGTTCGATGTATGTCTCAATATCTTCTTCCGTGAGGTCTGTTTTGTCTATCAGCTTGCTTAGATATTTATCAAGCTTCTGCCTAGAAAAATGCGGGTTTCCATTTATGACAGTCTCACCGGCCACATCCTGCAGAATTTTCACAATATTCATAAGGACATCCTGGATAACTGGATCTGCTGACCGATTGTTTTTGAGCATCCTATCTACCAGTGTGTTGATAAACCTTTGTGTAATACTGCCTAAATCATGTCCGAAATAGAAACACACAACAGACAGCATATATGGATTAACAGAATAGTCCAGATAATAATGGTTGTCTTCTATCTGGTTGAGTATTTCGCGAGATTCTTCATCAGGAATGTTTGAGAAGCGATTCCACTTTAAAATGAGTTCTTTGCGTTGTTTCTCGTTTAAGGGACAGATCCCAAATCTGTTGAAGTTTGGCTCCATTTCGAGAGCATGCTCCAAAGAGGTCATAGTCTTCGGCGACATTTCTCTAGACGAGACGATGACATGAGCACCAACTTCTTTCGCTTCCGGATAGCAACAGTACTTGTCATAGAACGATGCAAGTGTTTTCAAGTAAGCGGAACGCATCTCGCCGGAAGAGATTTCATCGAACGAATCGAGAATTAGAAGCAGCTTTCCATTGCGCGCCAGTTCTTGAACATAATTGGTCAATTCTTCTGTGATGGTATCGTCCTCAACCTGCAATGGCTCTCTGTTTGCAATAAAGCGCTGAGAACTCTGCGTGGAATAAAAATTAAATCCCTCTGACAGTTTCCACATGCAGTTAAAGAATAACGATATAAAATCAGTTGTCCACTCTTGATAGCGTTCATCTTTATAGCAGAAAGAGAACATTCTAGCAGGAACACTGATAACAAATACATCCTTCGGAGCTTCTATTTGGCTGGAAATCTCCTGCAACGAGACGTTCTTCTCGCCTGTTCCAAAGCGATCAGAGAGCATGCACAGAGATGCCATTTGGAGAAATGCACTCTTTCCCAACCCGGTTTTAGCAACGATGAGCAATCTGCTGCTTTTGGTTGCTGTTTTGATTAGTGAAAGCGGCATGACTTCCTTTTCGCCATCAAGTTCAAACTCGGGAAGAACAAAGAAGTCTTGAGGATAAAGTTTCTTTGCAGTCTGGATTGATCTCGGATCGAAAAACTTGTTGCTGTTGAAGAAAGCTAGTTCGGCTCTTTCCATTGCATTTGATGCCCGGATATCTTTCTCAAACAATTGAGCAAACATAACATGCAGTTTTTCGAGCTTTACTTGATCTTTTTCTGCAGAATATGTGCCAATCATTTCGAAAATTGTTAATGCTACTGTTCCAAGAAGAATACTTGCATTGTTTGCAAGACGTGTAAATGTCTTCTCGCCGATCATTCCTTGTTCGCCAAGTTCGTCCCAATCAAAATTGAACAGCTTATACGATACTGCATCCTCAATCTCCGTTACTCCGACATATTCAAGGCATTTCTCAAAGAAAGGCTTGCGCTTGGAGGTGCAAGCTTTACGGCTTAACAGGAGGAAAGCAAAAAACAGAGCAGCGTCAAAGCTTTTGTTGACACGATTATTGCTTCCTGTTTGCTTCAACCAGCCTTTTAAACTTCCACTTGTCTGATCACAGAATGAGAACAGAGTTTCGGAATAGTACTCATACGCTTTATCTGCAATTAGATTTGGAGTTTTATTGAAAATGGTTTCACTGTTCTGCGCCATTTCAAACATTAGGCGGAAGATATTACTGTCTTCTTCTAAGCGATTATCATCCAATTCGTTTGAGAGAAGACCGGTTTCTCTGGCTGCTTGTTCGCAAGCGGCAGTGTAACCATACCCCGTTTTTGTGCAGTTCAAGGCTTTTAGATCCGGGAAGATGGCATCAAAGAACATCGTTAAAAAATCGCTCCTTGATGGCATTTGTTCTGGTATTGAGTACTTCATTGCTTACCTCCCATTTTGTGTGTGCGAATTATCTCGTCCACAATCCCATACTCAAGCGCTTCCTGCGCTGAGAGTGTGTAGTCCCGATCACAGTCTTTTTCGATCTTAGTGTAAGGCTGTCCTGTGGCTTCCTTAATCAGCGTGTACAATGTGTCTTTCGTCCTCATCGCTTCTTTAGCAACGATTTCTAAATCCGTAGCTTGTCTAAACGAGTCACCAAGGTTCTGCAATGGCTGGTGAATTAGCACCTTTGAGTGAGGAAGGATTTTTCTCTTTCCTTTTTCACCAGACATTAATAGCATTGCTCCCATAGAAGCCGCCATACCAACACATATTGTAGATACATCACAACTGATAAGGTTCATTGTATCGATCATCGAAAGTCCAGCAGAAACACTTCCTCCAGGACTGTTAATATAAACAATGATATCTGAGTTGCTGTCTTCATTCTCGAGGCGAAGCAGGGTGGTATTAAAGAAATAAGCCATATTATCATCCACTGCTCCGTTTATGTAAATGATTCGTGTTCCCTCTAATAATGCTATCGCTACAGAGGAGCCGTCGGCTTGTCCATCTATTATTCTTGACATTGGATAATCCTCCCTTTCTTAGTCCTCATCGTCATCATCTGGCTTCTCAGCGCTTTGCTTAAGTTTTTCTTGTATCTTCTTTTGCAGTTGTGCTTTCAAATCTGCAACCCCTACAGTTTCATCACTGCTCAATGACTGCGTTTCTTCGTCATCCTCCTCGTCTGAAAGAAGCTGATCCAGCATTGAGCTTAAATCACTGCCCTTATCTGGCTTTGGTTCTGATTTTTTCGGAGCCTCCTTATACACTTTCTTAAAATGAGGAGAATCCATGAAATCGCCAAATCTTTTATGAGCTATTTCGAGCATCTTTGGGATAAGATCATCGTGTATAACAATGCTCTTACTATTACTGCTTGCTAAAAGCGCAATCAATGCACCTTCAGGATCTTGGTCGTGTTTATCAAAAACTTCATCAATCCAGAACGGAGCAACTGTTTCCCAATCTTCAGTACTTAACTGCGCCAGCAAGTCAGCCGCCTTCTTAAAATGCTTTGCTTTGATTTCATAAAGAGCATAGTTGACCATTGAGTATGGTTCCTTTGCTTCCAGCCCTTCTTTCAAAAGATCTGGGATCTTCAAGGAGAATGAAGCTGACAGCTTTGACGGTTCAAGATCACCAAAACGAATCAAAAAAGCAATATTATTCTTTGATGAGACTTCGTTAAGAATAGTGGCTTGGGCTATACTCTGCTGTGCTGCCTTAAGATAGTCGCCTCGACGGAATAAATCCATAACTGACAGCAATTCATCTGAGTCATCAACAGATCCTTTTTCTCGTGCTTCTTCAGCTTCTAATTCTGCGATTCGAGCATCAATTCGAGCAATTAGTGAATCAGTATCGTCATCCTCCTCGGAGTTATTTCCAAATGGACTCCAGAATGGTTGAGAAGCGTCAACTGATGGCGGGGTTCCTGGTTCATTCTCGTCTGACTTCCGACGCTGAGCCGCAAGTTTCTCCAGAATACTGGCACGAAGCCCATCGGTTTCTTGCTTATTTTCTTGTTTTCTTTGTTCAATAATCGGTGCATTGATGGACTTTGCCTTTTCCATGGCCTTTTCTAAGCCGAAGAGTTTTCTATCAATCCTATCGTGAGGAACTGGCATCTCAATTGAAACATCATTGCCGTCTGTTCCGAAATCATATTTGCTATAATCCGGAAGATATCCCATCATCGGCCTACATCTGTCATTCAATACAAGTACTTGGCCAATATCAAAATGCTGAAGTTCACCAATATCTACAAGCGGAATTCTCTCATTAGTGTACGGACTGATATAGTATCCAATCAACTCTTCCAATCTTCTCAGGAATGGAAGATTTCTGCAACTCATATACACCCAAGTCCTGCAGTTTGCCAACAAAGTTTCTCTTCCATATTCTTGATACTTGGAAGTAAGTTGATCCATGGACTTGCATACTAAGACAAACCTGATTCTACGGCTTCTAGCGGCAGTTAGCATAGATTCAATAGATGGCATTTTTGCAAAGTTGGCAAACTCATCTAATAGGAATGTTACTCGATTTGGTAGTTTACCGTCTTTTTGTGCATCTGCTAGCGAGATAAGTGATGAATATATTTGTTTTACGAATACTGTTGCAATTGGGTATAATGCTTCTGTGTCATCGGGCAGAATAAAGAACAAGGCTGTCGGTGATAGACCCAGCGTATTAATGTCAATTTCCGAAACTGCAAACAAATCCATCAATGATTCTTGACTCGAATACAAAGAAATCATTGCTTCAAACACTGACATTATGCAATTGCGAGTGTCTTCTGCATTCGTTATGATCACAGAGAGATTTTGATAAATTGGTGATCCCTTTGGAAGTAAAGATAAGAAATCTTTGAAAGGTGTGCTTGAAGAAGAAAAGATTCTTTTGGACCCGGAAAGCTGATCTCGAACCTCTCTAGCTGTAAGCGCAATATTCTCGAAGGTGAGATCTCCTGGCTCACCATAATCGAGGATAATCAATGAAATACCTCGCATTACATCAGCAGCAGCCATCGCCCAATACGGATCTTTTTCTCCTTGCAAGCCCTGCTGTAATACGTCAACAATGTCACTAAGCATCATTAACGCTTTGTCTTTTGATTCGCTATTCTCAGAATGGTATAGCTTATCAATAAGGCCAAGAGGGTTCCATCTATGGCCACGACTTGGATTCCGAAAATTTAGTACTTGTACAGTATAACCTTTTTCCCTAAGTGAGTTTGCTGTTGTCCTATACAATTCACCTTTTGGGTCAGAGATAACCATTGACTCGCCAGCTTTAGCAAGCAATCTTATTGTCGGAAGAATAACTCTTCTGGTCTTTCCACAACCACTATCTCCAATTACGAAACAATGCAGTTCGTCGGTTGACGTAGCATAAGCGTTTTCGTCAATGTGGGTTAACGGGATACCTGCACTCTTTAATTCCGATTCAGTCGAATTAACAACGCTTGTGCTCTGAAGGAATCGTTCCGTTGTCTCGAATCTTGCACCGCTACGGCTTATGTAATTCGGTAAAGAAATCCTTTTCATTTGTCTTATCCTCCTTAATAGCCGAAGCCGGTAGTTATATTGTTTGTGCGCCAGAGAGCATCAACTTTTTCTGTTGCATCCTTCATAGGAGGAAGCTCTCCCGTATAACCTGTGTTTTTCAAATACCTTACCAGGTAGTCAGCAAGATCATATCCGCATTTCACTCGAGAATAGTACTTTTGAAGGAATGCATAAACAGGACTTTTTACGTGCAGAGAGAAGTCTCGAATCTTTGACACGGTATAGTCTGTCAAGGTCTTTGCATCTGGTAGAGGAATATTCACCATTCGAAATTCATCATATCTTGACAAATAGTCATACATGTTCTGGATCTCATTTTTGTTATCGGAATAAAAGAACAGCAAGTATACAGCGTTCTTATTGCTGTGCATATAAGCCATCAGCTTTTCAAAATACTCGTGATCTGTTTTGCCTATATAAGCACTGATATCAACAGCAAAGCAACCTTCGAATTCATGATTCCTCGCAACAATGCTGGGAGATTCGAAGAACCTTTCAAAAACATATGGCTCTTTTGAATCTGGCTTTGGATATGCAAGCATTAATTTGTTTTGATCAGGCGGAGAGAATATTTTCTTTGCGTGTATTACTTCTTTTGCCTTATGTTCAAAGTATTCATCAAATCCAACATCGCCGTCTTGCGGTAGAACTACAAGTTCATTTGCACAGCAGTTTTCCAAAGTACAAGTGTCGAGGAAATCCTTATTCAGCTTGTTCATATTCTATCTCCCCATCCCCAAAATTTTATTGTCCTCTTCAAGGCCATCAGTTTTTATGAACTCACATAGATCTTCAATATTACAATCAAGATAATCTGCAATCTTTAACAGAACATTCAAAGTTACAGCTTCATCCCTTCGCAATTTTGTAAATGTACTAGACGATAATCCTGTAACTTTTCTAAGGTCAGCTACTGAAATTTGACGATCAACGAGTAGCTTGAACAGCCGATGATATGAAACTTGAATAGCAACCACCTCCTATGATAAACTTATGCAGTTAACATTATATCATTAAATTGGAGAAATAGCAACGATTTTGACGAAAAAACAGCAAGTTTCTCGAAAAAACAGTTTCATGTAGTTATGCTAAAATACCAAAAGGTTGTTCCATTATTGCAAAAAAATAAAGGCTACCCGCAAGGGTAGCCTTCAGTCTGTCAAAGAAGTCTCGCAAATATGCGAGCTATTTGGTATAATAGGGGAAAAAGAGAACAGGCGGGGGGATAAGAATGGAACAGTGGCAGCAGGATAACCGGCGAGATGTGGTAATGGTGGATATAGATCAGCTTGTACCAAAGGATCACCTGCTGAGGAAAATAGAAAAGGTAATGGACTATGACTGGCTGTATGAACGGTTGAGTCCGTACTATTGCCATGGCGTGGGGCGGGACGGAACTGATCCTGTAGTGCTCATAAAGATGGTATTGATCCAGCATCTGTTCGGCATACCGTCCTTGCGCCAAACGTACCGGGAAATACAGTTGAATGTAGCATATCGGTGGTTTTTAGGGTATAGTCTGTTGAACAGAATACCGCACTTTGCAACGGTAAGCTATGCATTCTGCAAAAGGTTTCCCTCAGAACTCCCGGCGGAAATATTCGAGCACATACTGAATAAGGCAATAAATAATCGGGCAGTAGACCCAAGTGCAGTATTCATAGACGGAACGCATATAAAGGCAAGTGCAAACAAGAAGAAGTTCCAGAAAGAGCAAGTTGCCAAAACAGCAAAGATATATGAGGAGCAGCTGCGTAAAGAGGTAAATGCAGAAAGAGCAGAGCTGGGCAAGTCACCGATCGACGATGACGATGATGCCCCCAAGGGCGGCGGAACAGCAGAAAAGACAGTCTCAACAACAGACCCGGATTGCGGCATGTTTGTAAAAGGAGAACATGAACGGCAGTTTGCATATGAAGCGCATACAGCCTGCGACAAGAACGGAATGGTACTGGCGGTAGAGGTAACAGCAGGCAATGTGAGCGACAGCGCGGCATGAGACGCGGTATATGACAAGGTAACCGGCAGATTTGACGAAGCACAATTCATCGTAATGGACGCGGGGTATAAGACGCCGTGGATAGCAAAGAAAACACTGGACGACAGCAGGATCCCCATCTTACCGTATACTCAAGCAAAAACCGCAAAAGGACATTTCAGACCTTGGGAGTACAAATATGATGTAGTAACAGACACCTTGACCTGCCCTCACGGAAAGACACTGCGTCATACTACAACTGATAGAGATGGGAAGCGGATATACCGAAGCACCCCGTCTGAATGCCGCAATTGTCCGCGGCGTAGTGAATGCGGAGCGAATGAAAAAGGGCAGAAGATGGTGCAGCGTCATATATGGTCGGAGTATCTGGACTTAGTGGAGCAGCTCCGCAAGACCGAACGCGGCAAAGCCCTGTACGCAAAGCGTAAGGAGAGCATAGAGCGCGTATTCGGGGACGCTAAAGAAAAACACGCTATGCGTTATACATATCACAGAGGCTTGGCTCGGGTCACAAACTGGGTCACGCTTAAATTTGCATGCATGAATCTGAAAAAGTTAGCAACATGGAGCTGGAATAGCTCTGATTTTTTCTGCTTTTTTGCTCGTTTTTTCAACAGTCGCGTAAATTATGCCGTTCCTGCTTAACTTAACGCTGTGTTCTTTGACAGACTGAAAGGCTACCCGCAAGGGTAGCCTTATTGTTTTAATACGCAGGGATTCCGTAACCAAGGATTTCATAATATCCTACAGAATAATGATTTTCCCTGCAACTATCACCAGAGTTTCCTTCAACGGTATAAACGATACCGTTCTCGACTTTCTCGACAATGCCTGTATGGTCGGATTGCCCATCCTGTGGGCCGGACGAACCCTTGTTATCCCAGTCAAAGAAGATAATCATTCCTGGAGCCGGTTCAATGTCGTTCTCTGCCCATTGGCCTCTGTCTCGGAACCACTGGACGCCATTGACGCACCCTGCGTATTTGGGGATGACGCCCATTTCGATATATCCGCACTGATCGGCGCACCATGAGACAAAGCAGGCGCACCATTCAACACGGGAGCCGAAGCCGTACCAAGACCAATAAGGCTCGCCGCCGACATTGCCAATCTGCGAGAGTGCAACCATGACAATCTGATCATCGGCACCGTACACGCCATAGAGAACCGCCGCCCACATACTGCCATCCTGGGCAAGGAGCTCTGCGACCTGGTTTTTCTGATCCTCGGTAAATCCATACTGCGCCATCATCTCATCGACTGATTTGTGGCTCACGGTGATATACAGATACACCGTCGTCTCTTCGACTTCTTCTTCGATGATATTACCTTCTCCATCGTCCGTTTCTATGATTACCGTCTCTGTTACTTCCTCTGTTTCGTAGGAGATCTCGTTCATCTCCCAGAAGATGTCTTTGAGAAGCTGCTTCTTCTCGTCGTTCATCGTAGCAACCTCTTGGGGATTATCAGGATCAGAGGTAGTCTTTACGGCATAGATAGAGAGGACTTCCGGCCATACAGCACGAGAGCCGGACATTTCAAGCTCATTATAGGTATTATTAGCCTTGATGCTGTCAAGTTCCGACTGGTAATCCATATTGATCTCCTGCACGACCTGCTGCATGGTCTGGGTGTTATCCGGAGTGCCGGTACTTTCGCTTGAGAAGAAGATGCCAAAGCATGAAGCTACAATCAAACCGATTAGGCAAATAACGATAATCGCAACGACTGCAACCCAACCGCCAGCGGCGATAGCGGCAATCAGCTCCTTTATCGCTGCTGCGATAGCTTTGATAGCTGCGGCAATGGCTTTTGCCGCAGCTACCGCTGCCTTATAAGCCGCTATAGCGGCCTGCCGAGCCATTTCAGCGGCTTTCTGTGCTGCCTTCGCTGCGGCCTGAGCCGCTTTCTGCGTTGCCTTTGCCGTCTTCTCTGCCGTTTTGATTGCCGCCTTAGACGTTTTCTCAGCGGTCTTAATAGCCTTCTCAGAAGCCTTTACCGTTCCTTTGGCTCCAGATTTCACGGTGTTCTTACCAGCAGAACGGGCAGACTGCTTAATAGTGTGCTCCGTCCGCTCCGCAGTCTTGATCGTCTGATTTCGTCTTCCTCTCATAGCACGGCGCTGGACTTCACCATTTCTGGAGACCACTTCATCTGCGGCTTTCCTTGAGCGGGTAGCTTTCTCTTTTCGCTCAACTACGGATTGTCGAGAGGCTTTCTGCCTCGTAGCGTTATCTCCTGCCGAAGTCCGATTTCGCTCGGAATGGTCGTGTGCATTATGCTCAGAGGAGGAGCGGTGTTCCTCTCTTCTGAATTGCTCTTCATAGCGGTTCACTCGCTCCTCATTCTTTTGAATGCGTCTTTCCTCACGGTGTTGGCGATAGGCTTCCTTGCCTTTATTGACGGCTCTCTTTGTTTCTGAAGAAACATCGTGGCCAACTTGATCCGCCACATCTTCTGCGGCATACTTAATCTTGTCTTCCGCGTACTCAGACGGCGTGACCTGGCCGTCATCCATCAAGTTCTCAAACTGATCCTTTGACCGCACCAAAGCATTTTTCATGCGTTGAGAGACAACGGCGGCTTTGTCAATCGCCTTGATGTCCTTTACGCTCTCCCGTGTTTTTATCTTGCTCATAGCCATCGCCCCCTTTCTGGCAAGATATTAGGTCAGATCATCTTGGCGACAACTACGAAGCGCCCGTTGGTGTAGGTGTACTCACAGGTCGAGAGCGTGATGAGCTTGTCTCCGTACTTTGCATCGACACCGGTATCATAAAGCTGGCGAAGGTGAACGCTCTTCATAAAGGACTCAAAATGGAGCTCATCCATATCCGTGAACTGATTATATCGGAAGGTATCATTGTTCGTGTCAAAGCGGAAAACCGCGACAATCTGATACTCTCCAAAGCCGAACATGGTATCGAACTTGATAATGGGATGCTCGTCATAAAAATCCTTACTGGCGTAGTTGCAGAGATCATGGAACATGGTCTCATTCTTCATGTGGTGTCCATAGATCACATAGTTGTTGCTTTCTCCGGGCACACAATCCTCATCGAGATACGGAACGCCGAAATCGCTGTACTCCTTCTCAAAGCTGTGCTTCAGATAATAGTCAGGGTTGTTTGGCGTCCACATGACGGGATAGTTGATGTTTGTGCCATCAATCGTGATCCAACCGACAAAATCGCTGTTCTGCTCGAAGAGGGCGGTGTATTTTTCCTTGGCAAGCTCTGCTTCAAGCGCAACTCGCTCTCCATCGGTGAGCTCCGGCGCAGGCTCTTCATTATCTGTTTTATTATCATCGTTGACCGGCTCAAGTGCTGAAGTGTCAACATCCGAAATGAGATCAGTCAGATTACCAAACTGCTCTGCGCTGTTTTTTGCGTCTTTGTACTGGTGGACAAAGACCACGCCGGAGAAGATCGCACAGGCACAGAAGAATACGATAGCGGCAATGCCGATGATCTTTTTTACTTTCATTTTCATTATCCTCCTTAAAAAGATGAGAGCAGGAGTTAATCCTGCCCTCTTGCAAATTCGCCCTCGCCGGGGCGGGTCGTCATAAGCTGATAGAGTTTGGTATCGCTGGGGAACTGGTTGATGAACGGAACAAGTGCAGACCCATACTTTATCAGGCCGCAACCGGCATCTGCGTTGGTGATATAACTCATCTGCTCCTTGGAAATGTTGAGGAGCTGCGCCAGCTTCTCTCGGTCAGAAGCAGCCTGGTTCAGCATGATGACAAATTCAGAGTTGGACAGCATCGTGCTGGCCTGGACGGAATCCAGCAGATACTCCACGTTCTGGGTAATCGCAGTCGGATAAGCGTTGCGCTTACGGAACTGTCTCCAAGCAGAATTGAAGAACTGTGCGGAGAACTCGTTCTCAAACACGACATGAAACTCGTCGATGAAAACATGGGTTCTCTTACCCTTTTTCCAGTTCAGCGTTACGCGGTTAAGCATCGTATCCGTGATAACCAACAGGCCGGTAGGCTTGAGCTGGGAGCCAAGGCCGTGAATATCGAAGACCACAATGCGCTTGTCCAGATCGACATTGCTCTGCTTTCCGAAAATATCCAGAGAACCCGTCGTATAAAGCTCAAGAGACAAAGCGATTTGCTTTGCCTCCGGTTCGGGCTGCTCCAGGAGCATATCACGCAGCGTACACAGAGTCGGAACCGTACCAACTTCTGCCGCATTGCGGTACACATTGGTAATGCAGCGGTCGATGATCGACTTGTGCTGGGGACCAACACCCTTTTTGTCGATCTGCTCGATCAGCGACATGATGAACTCAGACTTCACCACGATGGGGTTGTTTTCACCGTAGCCGTCAACCATATACATAGCGTTCAGTCTGTCCCTGCCTCCGGCAGAAACCCTGATAACCGAGCCGAGATTTCCCATTGCCTCCACCAGCGGCGCATACTCGCCTTCGGGGTCGCAGATGAGGATATCGTCATCGGTGTTCAGCATGAGGAAGGTAATCAGCTCCTTTGCCGAGAACGACTTACCGGATCCGGGGACACCGAGCAGAAATGCAGACTGGTTCAGAAGATTTGCCTTATTACACATGATAAGATTGTGGGAAATGGCATTTTCGCCGAAGTAAATACCGCCC
>OIYS01000211.1_pt1 | contig 42851 bp, 43 predicted proteins | sample 1588271 | NCBI WGS metagenome assembly OIYS01 (sample SAMN03283286) | human gut metagenome | biome: human-associated habitat; material: feces | host: Homo sapiens | place: Peru | collected 2012 | reverse complement strand
TTTAATTTTCAAAGACCATTGTTTTTCTTTTTTCTTTGTCGCCCTCAAGCGACTTCTTTATCTTATCACTTTACTTAATCTTTGTCAATAACTTTTTTTATTTTTATTTTTACGTTGTTTAACTTATTTTTTAAAGCGATATATTATCACATTAAGATTCTCACTAATACACTTATTTTTTACTAAATAAATTATTATATCTCTCTGCGACGAAACTTATGATAACATAATTTTTGTTTTATTAATAATATTTATATATCGTATTTTATTTAATTAACTTTTATTTTCTTATTTTTCCTCATTTTTTCTATTGTTTTTATAATATGATACACTTGGTTATGTTTATATTATATTTATATAAATTTCAAAAACTCTATTTTAAAAAAATAAAAAACCTTGCTAAATGCAAGGTTTTTTATTTACTCACTAGCCACTTCATTATTACTTAATATAGTTTCATTTTCAACATCTTTATCTGCACCAGATATTTTGGCTATTGCAACAACTGACTCGTTTTCTAATGTTCTCATAACTTTAACTCCCATCGTTGCTCTACTTGTTATAGATATATCGGCTACATTAACCCTTATAGCAACTCCATTGCTATTTATAAGCATAATTTCATCATCATCCTTACATATAGTAGCTCCTACAACTTTTCCAGTCTTTTCTGTTAATTTATAAGTTATTAATCCCATACCACCTCTATTTTGAAGCTTATATTCCTCTATATTGGTTCTCTTACCATATCCATTTTCACTAATTACAAGAACCTTCTCACCCTTTACAACTATATCCATACAAACCGCTATATCATTCTCTCTTAAAGTTATAGCCTTAACACCAGCTGCATTTCTACCCATTGCTCTAACGTCTTTTTCGTTAAATCTTATAGAATAACCTTTTTCAGTTACTATCATAATATCAGCATCACCATAAGTTACCTTAACTTTTAAAAGTTCATCACCATCTTTTAAACTAAGAGCAATTAGACCTTTTCTTCTTAAATTCTTAAATTCACTTAAACATGTTTTCTTAACAATTCCTTGTTTTGTACACATAAATAAATAACCATCTTGTTCTAACTCTTTTAAAGCAAGCACTGCTTGAATAACTTCATCAGTTTCTAATGGTAATAAATTTATTAAATTCATTCCTTTAGCTGTTCTACCTGCATCAGGTATTTCATATGCTTTAAGCTTATAAGCCTTACCTTTGTTAGTAAAGAATAATAAATTAGCATGGGTTGACGTTATAAAGATATTTTCAACAAAGTCATCTTCTTTGGTTGTCATAGCTTGAATTCCCTTACCCCCTCTTTTTTGAGCTGAGTAAACATCAGCAGATATTCTTTTTATATATCCTGCATGACTAAGAGTTATAACAACATCTTCTTCTTGTATTAAATCTTCTATATCTATTTCATTTTCTTGTTTTTCTATTCTAGTTCTTCTAACATCTGCATATTTTTCTTTTATCTCTAAAAGCTCTTCTTTTATAACTTCTAAAAGCTTATTCTCATCTTCTAATATTCCAGTTAAATATTCCATTAATTCACTAAGAACCTTTAACTCTTCTTCAATTTTATCTCTTTCTAAGCCAGTAAGTCTTCTAAGCTTCATTTCTAATATTGCAGATGATTGTTTATCACTTAAAGCAAATTTTTCTATAAGAATGTTTTTAGCTATTTCTGAAGTTGCAGAATTTCTTATAATTTGTATAACTTCATCTATGTTATCTAAAGCTATTTTAAGCCCCTCTAGTATATGAGCTCTATCTTTTGCTTTATTTAATTCAAATATACTTCTTCTTGTTATAACATTCTTTTGAAAATCTATATAATTAACTAATATATCCTTTAAATTAAGTACTTGAGGCTGATTATCAACAAGTGCAAGCATTATAACTCCAAACGTATCTTGCATTTTTGTATGCTTATATAAAAGATTCAACGTTACATTTGGATTAGCATCTCTTCTTAATTCTATAACTATTCTCATACCTTCTCTATCTGACTCATCTCTTAAATCTGATATTCCTGGTATCTTTTTTTCCTTAACAAGATCTGCAATGTTTTCTATAAGTCTTGCTTTGTTAACTTGATAAGGTAATTCTGTAACTATTATTCTATGTTTATTATTTTCTTCCTCAATTTCAGCCTTAGCTCTAATTACAATTCTACCTCTTCCTGTTTCATAAGCAGCTCTAATTCCTGATTGCCCCATTATTGTTCCTGCTGTTGGAAAATCAGGTCCCTTTATATAAGTCATTAAATCTAATACAGTAGCTTCAGGATTTTCAATAAGCATTACTGTTCCATCTATAATTTCCCCTAAGTTATGTGGAGGGATATTAGTCGCCATACCTACAGCTATACCAGACGATCCATTAACAAGTAAGTTCGGATATCTAGATGGAAGTACACTTGGTTCTTGCTCTTCTCCATCAAAATTTGGAACAAAATCTACGGTATTTTTATTTATATCCCTAAGCATTTCAATCGAAATTTTATTCATCTTTGCTTCTGTATATCTCATAGCAGCCGCGCTATCTCCATCAACAGAACCAAAATTTCCATGACCATCAACAAGCATATATCTCATTGAAAAATCTTGGGCCATTCTAACTAATGCATCGTAAACTGAAGTATCTCCATGCGGATGATATTTACCTAAAACTTCTCCTACTATTCTCGCACATTTTCTATAGCCCTTATCAGGGGTAATTCCTAGTTCTTGCATAGAATACAGTATTCTTCTATGAACTGGTTTTAATCCATCACGCACATCAGGTAAAGCTCTTCCAACTATAACACTCATAGCATAATCTATATAGCATTTTTTCATTTCATTGTTTATATCAATGGGTATAATCTTTCCCTCATTAAAACTCATGTATTTCACCTCATATTTAGCATTATATATCTAAATTACTAACCTTTTTAGCATTTTTTTGTATAAATTCTCTTCTAGGCTCTACTTTATCACCCATAAGAATAGTAAATACCTCGTCTGCTAAAATGGCATCTTCGATATCTGCTCTTAATAAAATTCTAGTTTCTGGATCCATTGTTGTATCCCATAACTGAGTTGCATTCATTTCTCCAAGACCTTTATATCTTTGTATATTAACGCTACTATCTTTTCCACCAAATTCTTCCAAAATAATCTCTGATTCTTTATCTGAATAAGCATATTGTTCCTTTTTACCTTTGCTTATTTTATACAATGGTGGCTGTGCTATATAAACATGCCCCTTTTCAACCAATTCTCTCATATATCTATAGAAAAATGTTAATAAAAGAGTTCTTATATGAGCTCCATCAACATCAGCATCTGTCATTATTATAATTCTGTTATATCTTATTTTTTCTATATCAAATTCAGGCCCTATTCCAGCCCCTATCGCAGTTACTAAAGATCTTATTGTATCTGAACCTAAAATTTTATCTAATCTTTGTTTTTCAACATTCATTATCTTACCTCTTAAAGGCAAAATTGCTTGGAAGCTTCTATCCCTACCTTGCTTAGCTGATCCACCTGCACTATCTCCCTCAACAATATATATTTCACATTCTTTTGGATTTTTAGATGAACAATCTGCAAGTTTTCCAGGCAATGAATTTCTTTCAAGAACAGATTTTCTTGTAAGTTCTCTAGCTTTTCTTGCAGCATCTCTTGCTCTAGATGCTAATAAAGCTTTTTCAACTATTATTTTACCTACTGCTGGATTTTCCTCTAAAAATATAGCTATTCCTTCTCCAGCTATTGATTCTACAACGCCTCTAACCTCAGTATTTCCAAGTTTAGTTTTAGTTTGTCCTTCGAACTGTGGTTCTGATATTTTCACTGATACAACAGCAGTCAAGCCTTCTCTTATATCATCACCAGATAAATTTTTATCACTTTCTTTTAAATGCCCAAACTTTTTAGCATAATCATTTATTACTCTAGTTAAAGCTGTTTTAAATCCTACTAAATGAGTTCCACCCTCAACAGTATCTATGTTGTTAGCGAAGGTAAATATATTTTCATTGTATCCATCATGATATTGAAGGGCTACCTCTACTGATATTCCATCTTTAATACCTTCTACATAAACAGGTTCTTCATGTAAAGACTCTTTATTCCTGTTAAGGTAAGATACAAAAGACTTTATTCCCCCTTCATAGTGATAACTTTCACTAACATCATTTCTTTCATCAACTAAAGTTATATTTATACCTTTATTCAAAAATGCAAGTTCTCTAAGCCTTTGAGAAAGCGTGTCAAAATCATAAACTGTATCCTCGAATATTGTGGCATCTGGTTTAAAGTGAACTGTAGTTCCACTTTCATTATTTGTTCCTATTTTTACAAGTTCACTAGTTACATTTCCTCTTGAATAAGTTTGTCTCCATACTTCTCCATCTCTAGTTACAGTAACGTCACATTCTTCTGATAATGCATTAACAACTGATGCACCAACCCCATGTAGTCCGCCAGATACTTTATATCCTCCTCCACCAAATTTTCCACCTGCATGTAATACAGTCATTATTACTTCAACTGTTGATTTTTTCATCTTTGGATGAATACCAACTGGCATTCCTCTACCGTCATCTTTTACAGTTATTGAATTGTCTTTATGGATATAAATCTTTATATTTTTACAATATCCCGCTAAGGCTTCATCTATACTATTATCAACTATTTCATAAACTAAATGATGAAGACCTCTTAAACTAGTACTTCCAATGTACATCCCAGGTCTTTTTCTTACAGCCTCAAGCCCTTCAAGAACTTGAATTTGATTTTCATCATAAGTTATCTTGTTTTCTTCTAACATAAAATTTCCTCCATATTTCTTGATGTAATCCTATGTCTAAAAAAGATTAATCATTTTTTAAGGATTATAATTAACATCCGTACGTTTTGTTAATGTTGATGATGAGATTGGTGAATAATATATCTTACTCATTTTATTAACCTCTGCAATAACGAAAGATTTTGGTTCCTCGTCTGTTACTCTTTCAACAAATCCATCATCCTCCGCCATTCTTAAAAATTGCATTGTATCTGCACTATATCTAGCAACATCAATATCAAAAATTCCAATTACGTCTTTAACTGGAACAACTATATTTTCACCTAAATGTAAAAACACAAACATTCCTCCTTTTATTCTTTAACAATTCCATCTTTTACTATAAATATTTTAGAATGCTCGTCTAGATATCTTGTTAAATCCTCTATCCCTGTACAAGTTATTATAGTTTGTATGCTATTAATAGATTTTAAAATATAACTTTTTCTACTAAAATCCAACTCTGATAGTACATCATCTAATAATAAGACAGGATATTCCCCTGCGACTTCTTTAATTATCTTTAAAGACGCAAATTTTATAGTAAGTACTGAGGTTCTTTGTTGCCCTTGAGAACCAAAAGCTTTTGCATCTACACCATTTAAAAGTATACTGAAATCATCTTTATGAGGGCCTATTGATGTAATTCGTTTTTCAATATCCTTTTTTCTACTTTTTCTTAATAAATTCAGCAAAGACTCTTTAATATTATCTAAATTTTTTACATTTGAAATATACTCAAAGTTTATTTCCTCTTTTCCTGACGTTATATCACTATGAATTTGCTTAGAATATTTATTTAAACTATTTAAATATTCTAACCTAGCTTTTATTATGTATTCACCATATTGAGCTAATTGCATATCATAAATATCTAACATGGATTCATCTATTTTAGCGCACTTTAATACTGAATTTCTCTCACTTAAAATTTTATTATAATTCACTAAGTTGTTATAATATTTTACATTTAACTGACTAATCTCCATATCCATAAACTTTCGTCTTATGCCTGGAGATTCTTTAACTATCTTTAAATCTTCTGGAGAAAATATAACAACATTAAATGTACCTATAAGCTCTCCGATTTTATTTACTTTTATTGAATTTATTTTTACAGCCTTTTTTCCATCTTTTAATATCTTTATATCAATTATTTTATCTAGTCTTTTTTTATGAACATCTAATCTTATAAATGTTTCCTCACAATTCCATTTTATTATATCTTTATCTTTATTAGTTCTGTGAGATTTGGCAAAACCACAATAGTATATAAGCTCTAAAATATTAGTTTTTCCTTGAGCATTATCCCCTATAAAGACATTAACATTAGGACATAAATTTAAACTTAGATTATCATAATTTCTAAAATTTAAAGTTTGTAAGCTTTTAATATACATAAAAACACCTATTATTTAAATTATAACATATTTTAACCTAGTTTAGGTTATGTATTGATTATATTAATTTATAAATTTTACCATCAAATTCTACTAAATCATTTACTTTTAATTTTTTACCTCTTTGAAGACAAACTTCACCATTTACTTTTACTTCACCATTTTGAATAAACATTTTAGCATATGAACCTAAATCTGCTGCTCCACACCACTTTAAAAATGAATCTAATTTTATAAACTCAGTATTTATCTTTATATTTTCCATTAATTAATTAACAAGCTTAGGCTTGCTCCTTTCTACAATAAAAATCTATATATTTTATATTTTAATTAATATCCACTAAAGTTTCTTAGTGGATATTAAAACAACTATCTTGCTACTCTAACTGGTAAAACTAAATATTCACAAGAATTATTATTTTTATTTTTTATAATACAAGGTGAGACACTACTTGTAAACTTTAGTTCTATTTTATCCCCTTCCATATTTTTTAAAACATCAATTAAATATTTTGAATTAAAAGCTATTTGTAAATCTTCTCCTTGAAGATCTATGGATACTTCCTCCCTAACTTTTCCTAGTTGAGAGTTTGATGTTATAACTATAGAATCATCTTTTATGTCAAATTTAACTAAATTACTGTTTCCTTCTTTAGCTACAAGAGAAGCTCTTTCTATACAACTTTGAAAATCTTGCTTATTTACTGTTACTAATACTTTATGATCTTTAGGTAATAGAGTATCGTATTTTATAAACTCTCCTTCTAAAAGCCTAGAGATAACTTTTGTATTACCCATATTAAATAGTATATGATTAGGTGTAAACGTAATGTTTACAAGGTTATTTGAGTCTTCTAATATTTTAGCAACCTCATTTAAAGTTTTTCCTGGAATAACAGCATTTATTGTATTTTCACTATTTATAAATTCACTTCTAAGCGCTAATCGATAACCGTCTAATGCTACTAAATTTAAATTAGAATCTTTGATTTCAAAAAGTATTCCTTGAAGTATTGGTCTTGTTTCATCTTGAGCAATAGCAAATGATGTTCCCTTTATCATGTTTTTTAATAATCCTTGAGGTATTGTAAATATCATGTTTTCATTTATTTTAGCTAAATTCGGAAAATCATCTGCATTCATATGAACTAAGTCAAATATTGATTTTTGGCAAATAATTTGTAATGTTTGATTTTCTAAAGTTGATATTTTTACCTCATCATTTGGTAATTTTCTTATTATCTCACCAAATATTTTAGCATCAACAACAGCATTTCCTGGTTCTATAATTTTAGCATCTAATCGAGTTTCTATACTTACATCTTTATCAGAACCTATTAATATTAGTGTATTATCTTTAGCTTCTATATATAGCCCATCTAATATAGGCATGGTTGATTTACCTGTTATAGCTTTTTGAGCTATCGTAATTGCTTCTTGAAATTTTATTTTATCGCATATAAATATCAAAATTAATACCTCCTGTGTATAAAGTTATTCACAATCAATTAGTCCTTATATATAGATAAATATATAGATAAATATATAGTAGTAATAGTAGTAAGGCCTGTGGATATGTGGATAAGTATGTGTATACATTGATATATCTATATTTTCTATGTTGATAACATGTGAATAACTATGTTGAAAAATATATAATTTATTAACATGGTAATGTGGATAACTTAAGTTAAAATAGATATCCACAAATTATTAACAGAATTATTGACAAAATGTTGATAACTTTGTTAATAATTTTGGTTTAGTAGATTATAGATGTCATTAATTGTAGTTTGAAGTACTTCATCAGTCTTTAAATTTTCTGAAATCTTTTCATATGCATGAATTACAGTAGTATGATCTCTGCCACCGAATTCTTCTCCTATTTTAGGTAGAGACATATCTGTTAATTTTCTACTAAGATACATTGCAATTTGTCTAGGGTATGCAATATTTCTAGTTCTTCTTTGAGATTTTAAATCTTCAACTCTTAAATTAAAGTAATTTGCTACTGATTCTTGAATAATTTTTGTATTTAATGGTAAATCTTCTTTATTAGAAATTATATCTTTAAGAGCTTCAGAAGCTAAATTAACTGAAATAGCTTTAGTTGTTAATGATGAATAGGCAACTATTCGTATTAAAGCTCCTTCAAGTTCTCTGATATTAGATTTAATTTTTGTAGCTATATAAACCATAACATCATTTGCTACATTTAAACCTTCTACGTCTGCCTTTTTCTTAAGTATTGCCATTCTTGTTTCAAAATCAGGTGGTTGAATATCAGCAATAAGGCCCCATTCAAATCTAGAACGAAGTCTATCTTCTAATGTGTGAATTTCTTTAGGTGGTCTATCAGAAGATAAAATTATTTGTTTAGAATCTTCGTGAAGGGCATTAAACGTATGGAAGAATTCTTCTTGAGTTCTTTCTTTTCCTGCTATAAATTGTATATCATCTATCAAAAGAACATCCACTTTTCTATATTTGTTTCTAAATTCTTCAGTTTTATCATCTTTAATTGCATTTATAAGTTCATTTGTAAATTTTTCAGAAGACACATAAACTACTTTAGCTTTAGGATTTTGTTCTAATATGTAATGGCCTATAGCGTGCATTAAATGAGTCTTTCCAAGACCGACACCACCATAAATAAATAGTGGATTATAAGCTTTAGCTGGAGATTCTGCTACAGCTAAAGATGCGGCGTGAGCAAATCTATTACTATTTCCAATTACAAATGAGTGAAATGTATATTTTGGGTTTAAAGATGTTGCTATTTCATCATTTATAATTGATAAACTTTTATTTATGTTTAAAGGTGATTTTTTTTCTTTAGTTTCATCTATGGTAGGCAAGGTTTCTAAATCAGATTCTAATAAAAACTCTATTTCATAATTTTTAGAAGTTACTATTTTTAAGCCTTTTATTAAAAAAGATTTATAGCGTTTATCAAGAATTCCTTTTGTAAAACTATTAGGAACTTTAAGTTTTAATAAATTATCAGACAAAGAGATTGGTTCACAGCCTTTTATCCAAGTGTTAAAACTAATTTCGGACATTTCACCTTTAACTATATTAAGTGCCTGTTCCCATAAATTTTTAAATTGGGCATTCATTTTATATCCTCCAATTAATAATAGTACTAAAAATAAGTTATCCACAAGTTATCCACAAGTTATCAACAAAAAATGAATTTAAATTTGATTGTTGATAAAGTTATCCACATATCAACAAAAAATGTGGATAAAATTTTAATAAAAAAATGTTCAATGATATATGGAAAAAAATGAAAAAACTTATTTGTGGCTTAAAATCTAGATTTTTTCATAGTTATATTCTTTAAAAGAATAAAATATACAAGTTATCAACAAGGTTGTTAACATTTGTGGATAACTTGTATATTTCATTAATTATTAACAATTCATCAACATGATAGCATAAAAACATATACTATTTCAATAAGTTATCCACAAAAAATGAAATTGTGGATAAGTAAAATTGTTTATAACTTTTATTATTATTTATTAATTTTTGAATAATTGCAAGAAAATAATATAAAAAAATAGAATATTTTTTTAAACTATTGATTTTCTTGACAGTTAGTGATTTCAAATATATAATTAAAAAGTAATACCTAAATGCATAGCATGAAATCAGGCTATAATTAATTAAAAATAAATATTTTATTTAAGGGGGTGTATATTAATGTTTATGACATACCAACCTAAGAAAAGACAAAGAAGTAAAGAACATGGATTTAGAAAAAGAATGAAAACTAAATCAGGAAGAAATGTTCTTAAAGCAAGAAGACAAAAAGGTAGAAAAAGATTAACAGCATAAGGGCCGCATTTGTGGCCTTTTTCTGCACAATAAGCAGAAAAAAGGAGAACAATTTCAATTATGTTGGAAAAGATAAGAAAGAATAATGAATTTAGACTTGTTTATAGAAGAGGAAAATCTATTTCTAATGAGTTGTTAGTTTTATATTTATTTAAAAACAATAAAAATAGATATGAGGATAAGAATCTATTTAATAGAATAGGTATTTCTGTTAGTAAAAAAGTAGGAAATAGTGTTGTTAGAAGTAGATCTAAGAGATTGATTCTTGAAAGTTATAGATTAAATTGTAATGACTTGATAAAAGGATACGATTTGGTTTTTATAGCTAGAGGAAAAATTAAGTATAGACCTTATAAAGATGTAGAGAAATCTTTAATTAATTTACTAAAGAGAGCTGGTCTTAAAAATGAAAAAAGTATTTCTAATAATGATAAAGTTTTATAGAAAATATATTTCTCCCTTAAAGAGACCGTGTTGTATTTATTATCCAACTTGTTCTCAATATGCAATCGATGCAATTCAAAAATATGGTGCATTTAAAGGGGGATTTATGAGTATAAAGAGAATATTAAGATGCCATCCATTCCACGAGGGAGGATATGATCCTGTGGAATAATATTTACGACTATATTTGTATACAGGAGGTTACGAGTTGAGCACAATATTAAGTCCAATTACGACTGTATTTACAGCAATATTTAATGTTATTCACAATTGCGTTGTATCAACTGGATTATTTAGTGTTGGTGCAGGTTATGTGATGGCTGTATTAATTTTAACTATTTTGGTTAGGCTTTTAATATTGCCACTTAACATTAAACAGATGAAATCTCAACAAGCTATGGCAGAAATTCAACCAGAAATTGCTAAGCTTCAAAAAAAATATAAAGGCAATCCAGAAAAAGCAAATCAAGAAATGATGAGGCTTTATAAAGAAAATAAGATTAATCCTATGAGTGGATGTTTACCTTTATTGATTCAAATGCCAATATTATTTGCACTTTATTATGTATTCTTCAATTTAAAAGCGTTAGATGGTGTTAGTTTCTTATGGATAAACAATTTAGCTGGGCATGACCCATATTATATTTTACCTATATTAGCAGCACTTACAACTTATTTGTCATCTTATGTGATAACTAAAACTAGTGCAGCAGCAGCTCCTACGGCTGGTGGTAAAGGTATGAATATGAGTACTATGAATGTTGTTATGGCTGGGGTAATGGGCTTTATGTCACTTCAATTTCCAGCAATGTTGGTATTATATTGGATAATAAGTAACGTAATACAATTTATACAGTCATATTTTTTAATAATACTTCCTAAAAAAAGGAAAGAACGATTAGCAGAAGATGCTTAAAATATAATAAAAGATAAAATAGTAAAAAATCGCCTTAAACCAATTAGTTTAAGGCGATTTTTTACTATTTAAATTGATGGTTTAATGGTAATAATAAATATATATTAAAATTTTGACTTATTGTTTATACTTATGTAAAATCAATATTATTGTGTATTATACATATTTAAAGAAGGGAGAGAGCTTTATGAAAGAGTTTGATACAATTTCTGCAATAGCTACGGCAATTGGAGAAGGTGGGATTTCGATTATAAGAGTATCAGGTGGCAAAGCTCTAGAAGTAGTCAATAAAATTTTTAAAGGGAAAAATATTAATAATATTTATGATATGAAGCCTTATACGATGAAATATGGGAATATAGTTTCTAATAATGAGATTATAGATGAGGTTATTATAAGTTATTTTAAAGGACCTAAAAGTTTTACGGCAGAAGATACTATTGAAATAAATTGCCACGGGGGAGTTATTGCCACAAATAGAATACTTCAAGAAACTATAAAGGCAGGAGCTAGACTTGCCGAGCCTGGTGAATTTACAAAAAGAGCTTTTTTAAATGGTAGAATTGATTTAAGTCAAGCTGAAGCAGTTATGGATATTATTACTGCAAAAACAGAACTTTCTATGAAGTCTGCAATGGCTCAAAGTCAAGGAGTTTTATCAAAAGAAATAAATAGATTAAGAGAACAGGTTTTAAATGCTTTAACTTTAATTGAATATGCTGTGGATTTTACTGAGGATGATGAAGAACCAGATGAACAAATACCAATTAATGTAAAAAAACAAGTTGAAGATTTAATTATTGAAATAGAAAATTTATTAAGTACGGCAGATGAAGGTAAAATAATAAAAGATGGACTTAGTATGGTTATAGTTGGAAAACCAAACGTGGGAAAATCATCATTATTAAATGTTCTTTTAAAGCAGAAGAGAGCGATAGTTACTGAAATAGCAGGAACAACAAGAGATGTTATAGAGGAATATATAAATTTAGATGGAGTGCCTATCAGAATTGTTGATACAGCTGGAATAAGAGAGACGGAAGATGTAGTAGAAAAAATAGGTGTAGAAAAATCTAAGGAAAAAATAAATGAAGCCGATTTAATAGTGTTTATGTTAGATACTAGCAGAGAACTAGATGAAGAGGATAAGGAGATAATAAATTATATAAAAAATAAAAAACATATAGTTATATTAAACAAAATTGATTTAGATAGAAAGTTGGATTTAAAGTTTGTTGATAGTTTAAATAATATAATAGAAATTTCAGCAAAGACTGGATTTGGAATAGAGGAATTGAAGAATAAAATAATAAATATGTTCTTTAATGGTGAGATAGATACTGAAAGTGTTATAATTACTAATACAAGACATAAACAAGCACTTTATAGAGCAGTAGAAAATTTGAACTTAGCATTAGAAGGATTAAAAAATGGAGAATTTTTAGATTTAGTATCAATATATGTAACATCTTCTTTGAGAGCTTTAGGGGAAATAACTGGAAATGAACTTGAAGAAGATTTAGTTAATAAGATATTCGCTGAGTTTTGTTGTGGAAAATAGGAGTATGATGAAAGATGAAATATATTGAAAAAGAGTATGATGTAATTGTTATAGGAGCAGGTCATGCAGGATGTGAGGCGGCTTTAGCTTCAGCTAGAATAGGATGTAAAACTTTAGTTTGTACATTATCTTTAGATGCAATAGCTATGATGCCTTGTAATCCTAATATAGGGGGAACCGCTAAGGGACATTTAGTTAGAGAAATAGATGCTTTAGGTGGAGAAATGGGTGTTAATATTGATAATACTTTTATCCAATCAAGAATGCTTAATACGTCTAAAGGACCAGCAGTACATTCTTTAAGAGCGCAAGCAGATAAAAAAAGATATCAAGAAAGAATGAAAAGTGTTTTAGAACAAGAAGAAAATTTAACAGTAAGACAATTAGAGGTTGTTTCTGTTGATATAAAAGATAATAAGGTTAAAGGTGTATTGACTAGAAATGGAGCTTACTTTCCATGTAAAGCAGTAGTTATGACTAGTGGTACTTACTTAAAGAGTAGGATTATAATAGGTGATGTAAGTTATAATCAAGGACCAAATGGATTATCACCAGCTAATGAACTTTCACAAAGTCTTTTAGAGAATGGAATTTCTTTAAGAAGATTTAAGACAGGAACTCCTGCCAGAATAAATAGAAAGACTGTTGATTTTTCCAAAATGATAGAACAACCAGGTGATGAAAGAATAGTTCCATTTTCATTTATAAGCGACGACTTAGATCGAAATCAAATTTCATGTTTTTTAACTTATACAAATGAAAAAACTCATGAAGTAATAAGAGAAAATATAGAAAGATCTCCTATGTATAATGGAAGTATAAAGGGAGTTGGTCCAAGGTATTGTCCTTCAATAGAAGATAAGGTTATGAGATTCCCAGATAAAGAAAGACATCAACTATTTATCGAACCAGAAGGGGAAAATACTCAAGAACTTTATGTAGGTGGTATGTCATCATCACTTCCTGAAGATGTTCAAATAAAAATGTTAAGGACAATAGATGGGCTTGAAAATGCTGAAATAATGAGAACAGCTTATGCAATAGAATATGATTGCATAGATCCAACACAATTAAAACCATCATTAGAATTTAAAAATATAGAAGGCTTTTTTAGTGGTGGACAAATAAATGGTAGTTCCGGTTATGAAGAAGCGGGTGCACAAGGATTAGTTGCAGGAATAAACGCTGCTTTAAAGATTAAAGGAAAAGCTCCAATGATACTTACAAGATCTGACGCATACATAGGGGTTTTAATAGATGATTTGGTTACAAAGGGTACTAATGAGCCATATAGAATGATGACCTCAAGAGCTGAATATAGACTTATATTAAGACAAGATAATGCTGATTTAAGATTAACTCACATAGGTCATGATATAGGATTGGTTACAGAAAAGAGATGGGAGATTTTTAATAATAGAAAAGCTAGTATTGAAAATGAATTGGAAAGAATTAAAAACCTTCAAGTAACTAATAAAAAAGAAAATAATGAAATAATAGTTTCCCTAGGTTCAGCAGATTTAAAAAAACCAATAAGTCTTTATGAACTTATAAAAAGACCTGAACTTGATTATTTTAGTGTGATTAAGCTAGATACAGAAAGACCAAATTATTCACTAGATATTGGAGAGCAAGTTAATATAATTGCTAAATATGAAGGATATATAGAGAAGCAATTAGAGCAAGTTGAGCAATTTAAAAAGTTTGAGAAAAGGTTACTTCCAGAGGATATTGATTATAATGATGTAAAAGGTCTTAGAATAGAAGCTATTCAAAAACTTAGTAAAATAAGACCTATAAATTTAGGGCAAGCGTCAAGAATATCTGGGGTATCTCCAGCAGATATGTCTGTTTTAATGATATACTTAGAACTTAAAAAGAATAAAGTTAATTAGCTTAAAGGGAGAAAGAGAGTTTTAATGAAGTATTTTGAATTAATGAAAAATGCGTGTGATAGTGTAGAAATGAATTTTGATGAAGATAAGTACAATAAATTTATAACTTACAAGAATCTATTGCAAGAATGGAATGAAAAAATAAATTTAACAGCAATAACTGAAGATGAAGAAGTAATAAAGAAACATTTTATAGACTGTATAAAGGCTTTTTCTGAAAATCAATTTAAAGAAGCTAAGACCTTAATTGATGTAGGAACTGGGGCGGGCTTTCCAGGTCTTCCTATAGCTATTATGAAAGAAGATTTAAATATAACTTTATTAGATTCGTTAAATAAAAGAGTTAATTTTTTAAATATAGTAAAAAATTCTTTAAATTTAACTAATGTAACTACTATTCATTCAAGGGCAGAAGATGGTGCTAGAAATAAAGAATTAAGAGAAAAATTCGATATAGCAACGTCAAGAGCTGTGGCTAACATGGCTGTACTTTCAGAATTTTGTCTTCCTTATGTTAAGGTTGGTGGATACTTTATAGCCTTAAAGGGACCAGCAATAACAGATGAACTTAATGATGCTAAAAATGCTATAGGAACTTTAGGCGGAAAATTAATTGAAGTAATAGAGGTTTCAGTAGAGGGAACTGACCTTAAACACAACTTAGTTGTTATAAAAAAAGTAAAAGAAACACCAAAGACTTATCCAAGAAAAGCAGGCTCTATAACTAAAAAGCCTATAAAATAATTATAAGTTTTAGTTAGCGATTAAAATAAAAGTACAATGTTCCACGTGGAACATTGTACTTTTATTTTAATGTATGAATATAAAAAAGTGTTCCACGTGGAACATTTAAAAAGAATAATTGATTGTAAATATTATAGTATCTTTTATTGTTTAAAATAAACATATATAATATTTATTGTGAAGAGGGAGGTGAAGAGTCGAGAGTTTTTAATTCTTGATGTAATTATGAAAACTATATGTGTTTTTAATCAAAAGGGTGGAGTTGGTAAGACAACAACAAATATAAATATATGCTCATATCTTGCTATGGCTGGTTATAAGGTTTTAGCAATAGACATAGATCCTCAAGGGAATACTACAAGTGGTCTTGGAATAAATAAAATGAAGTTAGAGAAGAGCATGTACAACTTACTTACTGAAAATCAAGATATAGAGTCAATAATAGTAAAAAGTGAATTGGTTGATAATCTTTATATTGTACCTGCTATGATGAATTTAGCTGGAGCCGAAATTGATCTTATAGGGTTAGAAGATAGGGAATCAATCCTTAAGAATCAATTAGATAAAGTAAAAGATAAGTATGATTATATATTGATAGATTGTCCTCCTTCATTAGGAATGCTAACTATAAATGCATTGGTAAGTTCAGATACTGTTCTTATACCTATGCAATCAGAATTTTATGCACTAGAGGGAGTAGGACAACTTATAGATACGATAAATAGAATAAAGAAATCTCTTAATAAACGTTTGGAAATTGAAGGTGTCATAATGACTATGTATGATACTAGAACTAATTTAAGCAATGAGGTTTATAAGGAAGTAGAAAATTATTTTAAGGACAAGCTATATAAAACAACAATTCCAAGAAATATAAGATTAGCAGAAGCACCGAGTTTTGGGCTTCCTATTGTTTTATATGATGATAAGTGTAAAGGCGCAGAAGCTTATGAAAATTTAACTAATGAGTTCCTTAAAAGGCAGGGGGTATAGGTTAAATGGTTAAAAAATTTGGACTAGGAAAAGGTCTTGATGCATTAATTCCTGTGAGCGACAATAGTATAAAAAAAGAATCGTTTAATGACGAAAAAAATACTATATTAGATTTAGATATAAAAATGGTACAGGCAAATAAAGAACAACCAAGAAAATTTTTTGATGAGAGTAAGCTTATAGAATTATCAGAATCATTAAAAGAACATGGTATTATTCAACCTCTAATTGTGAGAAAAATAGGGGATGGATATTCTATAATTGCAGGAGAAAGAAGATATAGGGCAGCAAAGCTTGCAGGTTTTAAAAAGATTCCTGCTATAATTATGGATATAAGTGATGCTAAACTTTTGCAGGTCTCTTTAATCGAAAATATTCAAAGAGAGGATTTAAACCCTATAGAACAAGCTTTTGCTTATGAAAAATTATTAAATGAATACAATCTAACTCAAGAGGAATTATCATCAAAAATAGGTAAATCAAGAAGTTCTATATCTAATAGCATGAGATTATTAAATTTAGATGAACGAGTTAAAGATTTTATAATTCAAGGAGTAATATCAGAAGGACATGGAAAAGTTTTATTATCTTTAGATAGAGAGAAACAGTATGAAGTAGCGCAAAAAATTATAGATGACTGCTTATCAGTAAGAGATACTGAAAAATTAGTAAAGATATATGTAAATAGTGATAATGATAAAGATACGGAGAAAAATAAAAAGGTTCTGAATCCTTATTATAAAAATATAAGAGATAGACTTCAAGATTATTTTGGAACCAAAGTTAATATAAATTCAAACAAGAATAAGGGAAAAATTGAAATAGAGTATTATTCTGAAGAAGATTTACAAAGAATATTAGATATAATAAATTTAGAGTAATGTTCCACGTGGAACATTACTTTTTTTATTTAAAATAAAATATTTATAAAATATTTTCTAATATAGAATTTATAGAAGGATTTTTACTACCCAATGATTTTAATGCATAGTGATGGATTCCTCTATATATTGTATTTGCTATCGTCATAACTGTATATAATCTAGTATTTTGTAATACCATAAATTCTAAATTGCCAGAAACATTTACAACTCCCATAATACTTAAATCTCCAACGGGAGGTAAATCTTTATTAACTGCCATTCCAGGATATATTGGTTTTTTTTCAATAATTATTTTACCTACATTATCTAATGAGCCTAAACAAGCATCGATAGCTATTATATATGGACATTTAAATCTTTTTTTAATATCTTTTAATGTATCTTTTATATTTTTTGCATGGACGGGATTTTCTAAATTTCCATACACATATATATTACTCTTAGGGGAAAATTTTAATTTTTCACCAACTAAGGGTCCCAGAGAATCTCCAGTGGATCTATCAGTACCAATACATACAAATATTATTGGTCTGTTTTCTTTTAAAATTGGGCTTAATTCATCATATAAATAATCTCTTATAATAAACGGAGATTTACTGTTTAATGCATCAATATATAAATTATTTTTCAAAATAACACCTCCCTTATTAAGTGATTATTTACCTCAAAATGTAAATTTATACTACAGAACATTAAATTTATTGAGCATGTTATAAAAAACTATCATAAATATAAAAAATATTACCCCTAAAAAGCCATAGACTTGAAGTCCTATAAAAATAGCTATAAGAGAGCCTAATGGACTTATTCCTAAGGTACTAGAGATAAGTTTAGGTTCTAAAAGTTGTCTAGTTATCATTATTAATATATATAAAGCTAAAAGTGAAAATGCTACAATATATTCACCCTTTAGTATTTTAATTATTATCAAAGGAGCATAAACTAAAATTGTACCAACTACGGGAAGAAAATCTAATATTCCTGATAACAAGCTTAGAACTAAGGAATAATTTATTCCCAGTAAATAAAATCCTATAAATGTTAGTGATGTTGAGATTAATATTAGAAGTCCAGTAGATAGAATGTAGTTTAATATCATTCTTTGGCTATACTTAATCATATTTAGTATTTGGGGATATTTACATAAGGTAGTTGATTCTAAGAATTTATTATAAGAGTTTATAGAAATTTCTTTAGTAAGTAAATATGTTGATATTAGAGTAAAAAAAATAGTCATAATCCAATATGGAACAAATTTTATCATATTAAGTACTTGTTGAAATAGATATACTGTAGAATTAATACCACTATTTATGAAGTAATGAATAGTGGTATTTAATTTTTCTAAAATAGATTCATCTAAATAAGCACTTAAGCTATAAGTTGATTTTTGTAAGTCTTTAAGATACAAGAAGATATTTTCTCTATTATTCATAAAAATTCCTTCTATATGTTTAGTTAAATTTATACTTTCTGATATAAAGACTATAGATATTAAAATAAATATAAATAGTATTGCTAAAAATAAAAAAGTTGTTGTAATTAAAGAGGATAACCATGGTTTTAATTTGAATTTTTTTATTAAATATCTAGAAGGTTTTTTTAAAAAAAAAGCGAAAATTAAAGCTAGAACAAATGGTAGAGTATATTTTAGTGTTTTAAAAAACGCAATAAATAAAACTGTATAAATTACAATGAATAAAGTTATTGATTTAAACCTTTTAATTAAAAGATTATTGTCCAAAAATTACCTCCTGTTTTTTATAGTGTTTATGGCATTTAGGAATATGTCTATTTCCTTTTCTATATTAAAATAACCAAGACTTATTCTGATAGAACCGTTTGGATAAGACCCTACAGTTTTGTGTGCAAGCGGAGCACAGTGAAGACCAGTTCTAGAACTTATGTTAAATTCACTATCTAGCATATATCCTACAAGAGAAGGATCCATATCGTTAATATTAAATGAAATAACAGAAGTTTTTTTCTTCATATCTAAAGAGCCGTAAATTTTTATATCTTTTATATTTAATAAACCATTTATGGCTTTTTGGCATAGAAAATCTTCTTTTTCTTTTATTGTGCTTATTCCTTCTTTGTTAATATAATTTATGCCATGAAGTAGACCAACTATTCCTGGGATATTTAAAGTTCCACACTCAAATTTATCGGGAAGAAAATCTGGTTGAGTTAAAAGAGAAGAGTTACTTCCAGTTCCACCTACAAAAACAGATTTAGCTTCAGCGTTTAATTTATCATCTATTATAAAGCCACCAATTCCTTGAGGCCCTAGAAGAGATTTATGTCCAGTAAATGTTAAAGCACTTAAAGATAAATCTTGCATATCAATAGGGATAATTCCTGCACTTTGAGCACTATCTAAAATTAAAAATATATTTTTTTCCTTACATATGTTACTAATTTCTTTTAATGGTTGAATTGAGCCAACAAGATTTGAACTGTGGGATAAAATTATAAGTTTAGTATTTTGTTTTATACTATCTTTTAAATTATCAATATTTAAAAAACCAAATTTATCACAGTTAATAACATCAACTTCAACTCCATCTAATTCTTCTTTTAATTTAAATAAAGGTCTTAAAACCGAATTATGGTCCATAGATGTAGTTATAATATGCCAATTGGGTTTTACAACAGCATTAAGTAAAATATTTATCGAAGATGTTATGTTGTTTGTAAAAACTACATTCTCACTTTTATCATAGTTAAAAAATTCCTTGATAGCTTCTCTACACTCGTAAACGACTCTACTGCTTTGAAGTACGGTTTTTGATGAGCCACGATTAGCACTTCCACCAAAATTAATCATTTGTTCCATTATTGCATCTAAAACTTCTTTAGGTTTAGGAAAAGAAGTTGCAGCATTATCAAAATATATGTTATTCAATTAAAATCACTCCAAATCTTATTTATATTTTTATCTTTAATTTATATAAAGTAAGTGTAATGTTTTTTATATAAAATTCCAATGGTATTTTACATTTATAATATATAATATATACTATATAAGTTAACAAAATATATGGAGGAATTTTTATGAAATACTTTATAATGGTTTTTAATAATACCAATGACGCTATGAATGGAGAAAGGATTTTTAAAGATAATAATATAGAATTTGTTATAATGCCAACTCCAACATATATAACTCAAAGTTGTGGTATATGCATAAGATTCAATGAAAATATCATAGAAAAAGTTAATTCTATAATAGAAAAAGATAGTTTAAAATATAAAAATATTTATTTAAATGATGGTAAACAGTTTGTAATGTATAAATAAATTGAGGTATAGGTGTGGAAAATGAAATAAAAAGTCTTACAGGACAAAGTGGTATAAATTTTTTTGGGATAACCATAAGTGCAGAAACAATAGCGAGTGTAATATTTAAAATAATTATGATTGTTATTATATTTATTTTAATGATGATTGCCATAAGGATTGCAAATAAATTTATAGATAGAATGGTAAAAAATCAAATAGAGAGTAACCATAAGTTTAGCATGGATGAGAAAAAAGCAAAAACTATAGGTATTCTTTTGAAGAGTTTGGTTAAGTATAGTGTTTATTTTTTAGGAATAACAAGTATGTTATCTATTGTGTTTGGAGCAATATCGTGGGCTTTTGCATCTGTCGGAGGTGTTGCCGTAGGTCTTGGGGCGCAAAGTTTTATTAAAGATATGATAAATGGAATATTTATTTTGTTTGAAGAGCAATACTCTGTTGGTGATTATGTAACAATTGATAATAGTAAGGGAATAGTAAAAGCCATAGGACTTAGAACTACTGAACTTAGAGATTTTAATGGAGATATATATATAATTCCAAATGGCTCAATACAAGTTATAGTCAATCATTCAAAAGGAGATATGAGAGTTTTGGTGGATATTGGAATAGCGTATGAAGCTGATATAGAATTAGCTATAAGTGTAATAAATGAAGTATGTTCTCAATATAATCAAGAAAATCCTAATATAACAACTCCAATAGAAGTATTAGGGGTTACGGCTTTAAATGATTCTAATGTAAATATAAGAGTGATTGGTGAAACTAAGCCAATGAAGCAATGGGAAGCTGAACGAGAACTTATGAAAAGAATAAAACTTGAGTTTGATAAAAGAGGAATAGAAATTCCATATAATAAAGTTCAAGTGATAAATAATAATTAATTAAGGAGGAATAGATTTTGGTAGATAAATTTTACTTAGGTGATATAGTTCAAATGAAAAAACAACATCCATGTGGAAGTTATGAATGGGAAGTGTTAAGACTTGGTGCTGATATAAAGATAAAATGTGTTGGATGTGGCAGACTTGTTATGCTTCCTAGAAGTAAATTTCAAAAGGGTGTAAAAAAAATAATAAAGAGTAATGCACCTGAAGAACAAGATGTATAAAATTATTAAAATAGGTAAATTAATTAAATAATGATACTAAAACAAAGCTTGCATTAAGGGTGTTTTAGTGTTAAAATACTTAATTGTAATCCCTGCTGTACAAAGTACAGCCGTAGTCCATGGGGAGGAGGTGTAATTGATGAGAAAATACGAAAACATATTTGTAGCACATCCATCATTAGACGAGGAAGCTGTTAAAGCTTTAATCGAAAAATTCAAGGGTGTTATAGAAAATGGTGGCGGAACTGTTGATAACGTAGATTTCTGGGGTAAGAGAAAATTAGCTTACGAAATCGCAAAAGTTAACGAAGGTTACTACACTTTAATAAACTTTACTGCAAGTCCAGAATTACCAAAAGAATTAGACAGAGTTTTAAGAATCACTGATGGTATCATAAGACATATGATTGTTAAAGAAGAAAAATAAGAGGTGAATATACATGAACAAAGTTGTTCTTATAGGTAGACTAACTAAGGATCCTGATTTAAGATTTGCAGCAGGTAGTGGCACAGCTGTTACAAGACTAACTTTAGCAGTAAATAGACCATTCAAAAAAGATGAGGCTGACTTTATTAACTGTATTGCATTTGGAAAAACTGGAGAAATAATAGCTCAATATCTAACTAAAGGTAGACAGCTTGCAATATCTGGAAGTATTCAAACTGGTAGCTATGAAGCTAAAGATGGAACTAGAAGATATACTACTGACGTAATTATTGATAGTTTTGATTTCATAGATTCAAATTCTAGTAATGGCAATGCAAGAAGTAACTCAAACTTTAACGCTGAAAATAATAATTTTAATACAGGATTTGGTTCACAAAATAATTCATTTAATGAATCTTCGTTTAATAATGACGACATGATGCCGATAGATGATGGAGATATTCCATTCTAATTCAAAAATTAAGGTAAGGAGGAAGTAGCAATGAGTAGAGAAAGAGACGCAAGAAAAGGCGGAAAAATGAGAAGAGCAAGAAAAAAAGTTTGTATCTTCTGTGTTGATAAAGCTGAATCTATAGATTATAAGGATGTACCAAAATTAAAGAAGTACATCACTGAAAGAGGTAAAATATTACCAAGAAGAATTTCAGGAACTTGCGCTAAGCATCAAAGACAATTAACTGAAGCTATAAAGAGATCAAGAAATATAGCATTACTACCATTTACAACTGAGTAGTAGTTTATTGCCCCTGACATATGTCAGGGGTTTTTATTTTTACTAAAAGAAAATTTAATACGTAAATATTTACAATAAGAAATAATGTTTTTTATTGCATAAAAATAGAAAAATAAATACAATAATATTATGGTAAAAAGGCATATTTGTAGAATATTATGAAAATAAGAATTTAAATATTAATTGGAGGATAATATGGAGAATAAGTCCCAAAGCAGGTGGTTGGTAGAAGCAAGTTTCATGGCGACTATAACATTTATTCTTATGATGCTTACCACTACTACAATGTTGGATGTAATAGGAGCTTTCATAGTGCCAATCCCTATGACAATTCTTTATTTAAGACATGGAAAAAAAGTAGCTTGGCTATGTGCAATTGCAAGTGGAATTCTCTCGGCATTATTTTATGACCCTTTATGGATAGTAAAGTCTATTATATTATATGGTGCTATGGGGATTGCCTTAGGATATTGTATAAAAAAGGAGCAATCTGTTGCAAAAACAATAGGATTTTTAGCCATAATTAATGGTATTGGTAATATAATAAATTACATCTTAATATTTACAGTATTTAGTGATATAAGTTTTACACAATATTTACAACAAATTGTAAATGTATTTCATCAGTCGGCTGATATGGCATCTTCAATGGTAGGAAACTCTGCATCTATGCAACAGGTAGTAGAACTTTATAAATCAGTGGATATAAACTATCTTTTAATGATTTTACCTATAATATTTATAGTATCTATAATAATATCAGCTTTTTTTAATTTTATAATAGCTAGGTGGATATTAAGAAAATTAGGATTTAAAGTTAAATCTTTGCCTCCATTTTCAAGATGGTATTTAGATAGCAAAATATCAATAGTATTAATAATTTTATTTTTATTATCTTATATAATGAAAGTAAACAATATAGCGTATAGCAATTCTTTTTTTGTTACTATGCTTTGTCTATTAATCGTTGTGTTTATGATACAAAGTTTATCTATAGTTGCGTATTTCTTAAAGAATAAATTGAAATTAAGTAATCCTATAATAATTTTTATTGAATTTATTATAATTATGTCACCTTTATCTCTTTATTTTGTAGCTCTTGGAATAGCGGATTTAATAATGGATATAAGGGATGTAGATCCTAATAGTTTAAAAAATATTATTAAAGGTAATATAAAAAATAAGTTTAAACATTAATAGAATTTAAATAGGAGAATGTTTTAAATGAAATTAAAATTTTTAAATAAAGGTTCTAAAGTTACTAGTTATTTAATTATAGTATTAATCATATCAGTGATATTAGCTTTTTTTAGATTACCTTTTATATTACTTGCATTTTTAGGACTAAATTCTATATATTTAGGACGCTTAATTAATGGTTTAATAGATGAGAAAAATTTGAATGAAAATAATATAGAAAACTTATCAATAAATATAAACAATAATATAAGAGATAATTTATTTAATCTTATTTATCCTGTATGTATGTTAAATCTAAATGGGGATATAATTTGGTATAATAAAAGTTTTGAAAAATTATTTGCTGTTAATGATGCAAATGGAAGTAATTTAGTTTCAGTAGTTAGAGGAATAGCACTAGATAAAGTGTTAAAATGTGATAAAAAGTATTATCAAAGAATAAAGGTAAAAAAATTAATTTATGAAGTTTATGGGAAAATGGTAATTCAAGATAGTAAGACTCATTTTTGTATGGTATATTTTAATGATGTAACTTATTTGAGTGAAAAAACTAAAGAAAGTATAATTTTAATAGAAGTTGATAATTTAAATGAAGCTGTAAAAAGTACTGATGAAAATATAAGACCATTATTAGCAGCAGAAATAGAAAGGGCATTAAATCAATATGCTAATTCTATGGATGCTATGATAAAAAGATATGATTATGGGAAATATATACTATCGGTAGATGATAATGTTATTGAAGCTCAAATAAAGAAAAAGTTTGATATATTAGATAAAATAAGAGATATAGATTTTGGAAATGAAATAGATGTTACTTTAAGTATTGGTGTTGGAAGAGGAAGAAATACTCCAGCTAAAAATTATGATGATGCAGCACGTGCGAAGGAATTAGCCCTTGGTAGGGGTGGAGATCAAGCTGTTGTGAAAAATGATAAAGAAATTTCATTCTTTGGTGGAAATACAAAAGAGTTAGAGAAAAGAACAAAGGTTAGAGCAAGGGTTGTTGCAAGAGCTTTAAAAGAACTTGTTTATGAAAGTAATCAAGTTTATATAATGGGGCATAAAAATCCTGATATGGATTGTTTTGGAGCAGCACTTGGAATAGCTTCAGTAGTCAAAGGACTTGGAAAGAATGTAAAAATAGTCTTAGATGACAATATTAATGCTATAGATATTTTCTTAGAGAAGATTAGTAATAAAAGAGAATATAGTGATTTGTTTATTTCTACTAAAGATGCTAAAATCACAATAGATAGTAATACTTTATTAATATTAGTTGACGTTCATAACAAAGGATATGTTATGGATAGTGAATTAGTAGAAATGTCTAATAAAGTAGTTATAATAGATCACCATAGGAGAAGCCCTGACATAATAAATGGTGCTATATTAACATACTTAGAAGTTTATGCATCATCTACTTCTGAACTTGTAACAGAGATAGTTCAATATATGCTTGATAAACCTAAGATAACTAAATTAGAAGCAGAAGGCTTACTTGCAGGCATATATATGGATACCAAAAACTTTACATTTAAAACAGGAGTAAGAACATTTGAAGCTGCATCATATTTAAGAAAGTTAGGTGCGGACACAATAGATATTAAAAAAATATTTAGTAATGATTTAGAAAACTACATAACTAAGGCAGAGATAATAAAGTCAGCTAAAGTTGAAGATAATATAGCTATTGCTATATGTCCACCAAACGTTAAGGATACAGTTACTGCTGCTCAAGCAGCTGATGAGCTGTTAAATATTACAGGTATTAAAGCATCTTTTGTATTTGTTATAATAGATGATAATATATATATAAGTGGTAGATCCTTTGGAGATATCAACGTGCAGGTAATATTAGAAGCATTAGACGGTGGTGGACACATGACTATGGCAGGAACAAGATTAAAGGGTGTTTCCTTAGAAGAAGCCTTAACTATGTTGAAGAAATCAATAAAAGAAAATTTAGGGGAAGGTGAGTAATAATGAAGGTAATATTACTTCAAGACGTTAAAAAATTAGGAAAAAAAGGTGATGTTGTTAGTACATCAGATGGATATGCGAGGAACTTTTTGTTTCCAAGAAATTTAGCACAAGAAGCAACAGATTCTAATTTACATGTTTTAAATGCTAAGAAAGATGTGGAAAGAAGAAAGAAAACTGCTGAAATAGAAGCAGCACAAAAACTTGCAGATGATCTTAGAGATAAAGTTGTTAAAATAGATGCTAAAGCTGGAGATAGTGGAAAATTATTTGGTGCTATAACAAGTAAAGATATTGCAGATAAGATAAATGACCAATTTAATGTAAAAGTTGATAAAAAGAAAATAGTAATGGATACAATAAAAATTGCGGGGACATATAATATAGAAGTTAAACTATATCCTGAAGTTTCAACAAAAATGAAGGTGATGGTGTCTCCTATTAGCTAAGGGGGATTTGAATTGAAATCTTTAGATGAAATAAATGCATTATATGATGCGTTAAACAGTGAGTTAAGTGTAGAGGCGCAAGTAAATGTGCTTTATGAAGTAACGAAAAATATATTAGATGAAGGTGCTATAAGAGCTAGAACTATTAGATTTAAATTAAAAAAAATGGTTGAATCTAATAATTATTGCGAAAGATTATATGCTTTAAGTAATATAATTTTAGAAGGCAATGGGTTAAAAGAAGTTCCAACTGAAGAAAATGTAGAGGAATGTTTAAAAAATGTTTGTTCTAGTTTATCAGATGTTATAGCAAAAAGATATGTTCAAACTGAAATTGAGAAAAAAGTTGAACAATTTTTAATAGAAAAACAAGATAAATATGTTGATGAAATAAGGCTTAATATAATGAAAAAGCAAAAAGGGAACGAAAATGCTAAAACATTAAAAAAGCTAGAAGAGTTAGAAAAGTTAGATAAGAGAGAACATAGTAAAAATATAATGTCTCTTTTAAGACCAGAAGATTTTGAAGAAATAGTAGGTCAAGAAAGGGCAATAAAATCTTTATTATCAAAGCTTGTATCACCATATCCTCAACATGTTATCCTTTATGGACCTCCAGGGGTTGGAAAAACAACTGCAGCAAGAATTGCATTAGAAATGGCTAAAGAGTTTAAAGCAACACCTTTTGATGCAGATTCTAAATTTATAGAGGTTAATGGAACAACTCTAAGATGGGACCCAAGAGAAATAACTAATCCTCTTTTAGGTTCAGTTCATGATCCAATATATCAAGGAAGTAAGAGAGATTTGGCTGAAATTGGTGTTCCAGAACCAAAACCAGGTTTAGTTACAGATGCACATGGTGGTGTGTTATTTATTGATGAAATTGGAGAATTAGATGAAATTCTTCAAAATAAACTATTAAAAGTTTTAGAAGATAAGAGAGTTGAGTTTTCATCATCTTATTATGATCCAGATGATGAAAATGTTCCTAAATATATAAAATATTTATTTGATAAAGGAGCACCAGCAGATTTTGTTTTAATAGGTGCAACAACTAGAGAACCAGGGCAAATAAATCCAGCTCTTCGTTCTAGATGTACAGAGGTTTATTTTGAGCCTTTAGCTTCAGATGATATTGAAAAAATAGTTAAAAATGCAGCTAAGAAGCTTAATGTATCTTTAGAAGATGGTGTAGAAAGATTAATAGCATCTTATACAATAGAGGGAAGAAAGGCTGTAAATATTTTAGCTGATGCATATGGAAATGCTATATATAGAAACGATGGAGTTTTAGGAGAAAATGAAAAGATACTTTTAAAAGATGTAGAAGAAGTTTTAAGTATAGGTAGATTTATTCCTTATGAGAGAATTAAAAAGCTAGATAATAGAGAAGTAGGTCATATATATGGCTTAGGAGTTTCTGGATTTTTAGGTTCAACTCTTGAAATTGAAGCAGCAGTATTTAAAGCTAATAAAGAAGGACAAGGTCATATAAGGTTTAATGATACAGCAGGTTCAATGGCTAAGGATTCAGTATTTAATGCAGCTTCAGTAATAAGAACGGTTACTGGAAAAGATATTAAGGATTATGATGTACATGTTAATGTAATTGGTGGAGGAAATATTGATGGACCTTCAGCTGGTGCAGCAATAACTGTATGTATAATTAGTGCTCTTCTAAATAAGCCAATAAGACAAGATTTAGCTGTAACTGGTGAAATATCATTAAGAGGTCATATAAAACCTGTTGGTGGAATATTTGAAAAAATTTATGGAGCAAGAAGAAAAGGAATAAAACTTGTAACTGTTCCAAAAGATAATGAGAAACAAATACCTACAGGACTTAAGGATATAGAAGTTAAAGCTATAAGCAATATTGAAGAATTAATACAAATAGCTTTAGAACAATAAATTTAAGACTATCTAAAAAAATATTTTAGATAGTCTTTTTTAAATTAATTATTGTTAGGTATTGAAATAGTGAAAATATACATATAAATTTTATTATACTCTTTACAACAAACGTTTTCAAAAGGCTTTTATAGTATAATAAGAAAGAAAAGGTTATGAAATTTAAGATAGAAGAATTTATTTCTATTGGAAAATAGTAAATAAGACATATAGTATTTTTATCAGAAACAGGAAAGGTATATAATTAATTTGTAATTAAATTTAAACGTTTAAATAATGATTATTATTAAATATATTTAGGGAAGTGTAATTTTTATGGAAATAAAAAAAAGCAATAGTAAATTAGCACCTATATTAATTTCATTACCTGCTATTGGTTTAGGACTTGCTTGGAATATGAATAGCACAGTAGTGCCTTTGTTGGTAGCACTTGTAACTAAATCATCTTTTTTATTAGGAATTTTGGTTGCTATGGCATCGGTTACAGGGGTTTTTGCACCATACGTATCTGGAATTTTAAGTGATAGAGTAGGTAAGAGAAAACCATTTGTTTTGATAGGGTCTTTAGCAGGAGCTATTTTCTTGTTTTTATTGGGTTTTTCTTCTTTTTATTTTGAAATGTTTATTTTTGCATTTTTATTTTATTTATCAATGAATTTTTATCAAGGAGCTTATTATGCATGGGTGCCAGAAGCTGTTGAAAAAAATGAAATTGGACTTGCAACAGGATTTAGAAATGCTTTTAGTGCTATTGGTGGAATTATAGTATTTGGAATTGGCGTTATTTTATTTAATATGAATCCGGCGTTGCCTCTTATTGTGTCAGCTGTTGTAGTAATAGTAACTAATATAATAACAGTCATTAATGTAAAAGAAGATAGTAGCCGTTTAGTAAAATCCACATCAAAATTAAGTTTTGATTTTATAAAGAATAAGTCTGCAATGAAAGTATTTATGACAGCATTCTTTTTATACTTATCTTGTGGATTTATAATGCCATATTGGATAAGATATTATGAAAAAATGAATGGATTTACAAGTAATGAAATTAGTACTGCATTGATTGGTATGACATTAATGGGTCTTATTTTTTCAATATTTATAGGAAAATTATGTGATAGATATAATAAACAATTAATTTTGTTTTTAACTTGTATAGTTTGGCTTATAGGATTTATTGTAGGGGCGTTTGTTATGAACATAAGTATGTTATGGGCATTTACATTAATTTATGGATTAGCTTCCGCTATGTTTAGTGTAGTGTTTTTTGCATTGATTCCAGCTGTTGCTCCTAAAGAGAGATTAGGTGAATATATGGGGATAAATAATGTATTTTTGTGCATACCACAAATTATAGGAAATCTTGTAGCTGGTGAATTGATAACCAATAACGCATTTTTAATATTTCCTTGCTGTATTGTATTCATAATTATAGCAATGTTAATTTGTGTTATAGGTAAAATGAAACTCAATGATGATAGTAGTGTAATTGAATCTAAGCCAGACAAAGAAAAATAACTAATATCTAACAGAGGGGGAGTTGTATATTATGAAATATTTAGTACTAGATGTTGGAGGAACAGCAATTAAATATGCTTTAATGACAGAGAAATTAGAATTTTTAGAAAAGGGTAAAATAAAGACACCTAGGGATTCTATAGAAAATTTTATAGATAATATAGGTAATATCTATGATAAGTATAAAAATGATATAGAGGGTATGGCTTTAAGTATTCCAGGAGTTTTAGATAGTGATACAGGATATATGTATACAGGAGGATCATTAGAATATAATACAGATAAAAATATGCTTAAGGTGTTAGGTGAAAGATGCAAAACAAAGATAGCAATTGAAAACGATGGTAAATGTGCAGCTTTAGCAGAGTTGTGGAAAGGAAACTTACAAGAGTGTGAAAATGGAGTTGTTATTCTTTTAGGAACTGGTGTTGGAGGAGGAATAATTAAGGATAAAAAACTTTACAAGGGAAAGCATTTTTTTGCAGGTGAGTTTAGCTTTATAGCAGGTAATATAAATGTTATGAGTAATAATGATAAAGAGTGGTGGGGGAGTTTAAATGGCTTAGATGGTCTTTTAGATGATTTTGCGAAAGTTAAAAATTTAAATAGAAATGAAATTGATGGAATTAAATTTTTTGAATATGCTAATAATGATGATAAAGATGCTTTAGAGATTTTAAATAAATTCACTTACAAAACAGCTTTAGCAATAATAAATCTTCAATGTATATTAGATGCTGATAAATATTTAATTGGTGGTGGTATAAGTGAACAAGATATTTTAATAAAGTATATTAAAAAAAATATTGACGATTATCATAGTCAGTTTGAATATTTTGTTCCTATACCTATTGTAGACAGATGTAAATTTAGAAATGATTCTAATCTTATAGGAGCATTATATAATTTTTTAATTAAAAAATGATTTAAATATAATAAATAAGTCTTATCAGATTTTTAATTTTTTATTTATCTGATAAGGCTTATTTTTATTTATTTCTTGCACTAAGAATGGTTCACAATTAAAAGTATATATATTATAATTAAATTTTAAGATAATTATATTTTAATTTTAGATAAATTGACTTATAGAAGGGAGGGGTTTATCCATTGGAGGGACCAGGAATTAAAAGTTCTCCTCAAAGTATAGAGGCTGAGAAATCTGTTCTAGGCTCTATGATGATAGACAAGAACGTTATAGCACAGGCGGTAGAAATATTAAGTGCTGAAGATTTTTATAGGGATGCACATAAATATATATTTAAAAGCATTGTTGAAATGTATCAAAGAGATGAACCTATAGATGAAATTACTCTCTTAGAACATTTAAAATCTACAGATAGATTAGAGAAATCTGGTGGAATAAGTTATATAACAGAAATAGGTTCTTCAGTTTTAACAACAGCAAATGTTAAATCTTATATAAAAATAGTTGAGGATAAAGCAACGTTAAGAAAACTTATTGATTCATCAACTAAAATAATAGAAAGTTGCTATAATAATCAAGATGATGTAGAAAAAGTTATAGATGTAGCAGAACAGAAAATATTTGATTTAGCAGAAAAGAAGAGTAGTAGTGATTTTGAGCCTTTGAGTGATATTTTAGAGAGAGGCTTTGAGCAAATAGAAACTCTTTTTAATAATAAAGGTGAGGTTACAGGTGTTGGTTCTGGATTTAAGGATTTAGATGATTTAACATCTGGTTTTCAAAAAGGGGATATGATATTAATTGCTGCAAGACCTTCTATGGGTAAAACCACTTTTGCTTTAAATATAGCAGAACATGCGGCACTTAGGGAAGGAAAAAGTGTTGTTATATTTTCTCTAGAAATGTCTAAAGAACAATTAGCTTATAAACTTTTATGTTCTGAGGCTAATGTTGATATGTTAAAACTTAGAACAGGAAATCTAGAAGATAAGGATTGGGAAAATATCGCAAGAGCATCAGGACCATTATCATCAGCTAAAATATATATAGATGATACTGCTGGTGTTTCTATAATGGAAATGAGGTCTAAATGTAGAAGACTTAAGATAGAGTATGGAATAGATTTAATACTTATTGATTATTTACAGCTTATGAGCGGTAGTGGGGAAGAAAGTAGACAACAAGAAGTTTCAGAAATATCAAGAAATATTAAAGCGATTGCTAAGGAAATGCAATGCCCTGTTATAGCACTTTCACAGCTATCTCGTGCTCCAGAACAAAGGGCTGATCATAGACCAATGCTTTCAGATTTAAGAGAATCAGGTTCAATAGAACAAGATGCTGACCTTGTTATGTTTTTATATAGGGATGAGTATTATAATAAAGAAACAGAAGAAAAAAATGTTGCAGAATGTATTATAGCAAAGCAAAGGAATGGTCCTGTTGGCAATGTTAAATTAGCTTGGATTGGACAATTTAGTAAATTTGGAAATTTAGAACACAATTATAGAGAATAAATAATAGGCTATGTTTTTAATATATAATGTTGTTGGTATATTAAGGCATAGTCTAAATTAATACATATAAAAATAGAAAGGTAATGAGTTATATGAATAAAAAAATTGGTTTTGTGGGTTGTGGCAATATGGGAAGTGCCATGGTTGGAGGAATTTTAAATTCTGGTCTTGTGGAGTGTGAAAATATAATTGTATCATGTAAAAGAGAGTCTAGCATTAAGAATTTAGAAGAAAAGTTTAACATAAAAGCTACTTTAAATAATATTGAGGTTTGTAAAAATAGTGAGATAATTTTTTTAGCGGTTAAACCTTATATGTATAAAGAGATTATAGAAGAAATAAGAAATTATATAGATGATAAAAAAATAATAGTTACGATAGCGGCAGGAGTGACTTTAACTGATGTAGAAGAATGGTTTAATAAAGATGTTAAAATTGTTAAAACCATGCCAAATACACCAGCTTTGGTTGGAGAAGCAATGACTGCTATTTGTGCAAATAAAAATGTAACTAAGGATGAATTAAATATAATTACAAGTATATTTAATTCTTTTGGTAAAAGTGAAATTTTAGAAGAAAAATATTTTCATGCTTTTACTGCCCTTTGTGGTTCTTCACCAGCTTATGTTTATATGTTTATAGAGGCTATGGCAGATGCTGCTGTAAAACAAGGATTACCTAGAGATAAAGCTTATAAAATGGCATCTCAAGCTGTTTTAGGTTCTGCGAAAATGGTTTTAGAAACTAAAGAAAACCCAGGAAAACTAAAAGATAATGTTTGTTCGCCAGGTGGTACAACAATAGAAGCTGTTATAGAACTTGAAAGACAAGGATTTAGAAACGCAGTAATAAGTGCAATAGAAAAGTGTGAAGAAAAGTCTAGAAATATGTAATATAGAAATTTTTTTTAATAGTGTTGGTTTTATTAAGATTTTTTATCTTAGTTAAAACCAACGCTTATTTTGAGTTTTATTTTTTATCCCCAAAAACTTTTTTATTAAGTTCAAGACCAGTTTTAGTTATTGCAAGACCACCCATTGCAGTTTCTCGTAAAGAAGCAGGCATATCACGTCCAACCCTATACATAGCTTCAACAGTATCATCAAAAGGAATTTTGCTAGTGATACCAGCCATGACTAAATCTGCAGTAGTAAGTGCACTTACAGCACCTGCAAAGTTTCTTTTAGCACAAGGAACTTCTACAAGACCAGCTATTGGATCGCACACTAATCCTAATATGTTTTTAAATACAATTGCAGCGGCATTTAATGCCATTTCAGGTGTTCCGCCCATCATCTCTACAGTAGCAGCAGAAGCCATAGCAGCGCCTGATCCACATTCAGCTTGGCATCCACCTTCAGCACCAGCTAGGGTTGCATTTTGAGCTATAATCATTCCGACGGCAGAGGCTGTTAAAAGACCTTTTATCATTTCATCATCAGAAAGATTTAATTTTTCACCAACAGTTAATATAACAGCTGGCAAGATTCCACAGGAACCAGCAGTAGGACATGCTACGATTCTTCCCATAGAAGCGTTAATCTCAGAGCAGGATAGGGCTTTAGCCATAGCACTAACCATTGTTTCACCAGTTAATGTATTGCCTTTTTCAAGGTATTTTTTTAGTTTATAAGCATCTCCCCCAATAAGACCACTAACGGAAAAAATTTCAGATTCTTGTCCTTTACTAGTAGAATCTTTCATAACATTTAAAACAAGTTTCATATTTTCTATAATTTTTTCTCTAGTTGAACCTTTATTTTCAATTTCATGTAAAATAGCGTATTCACAAAGAGAAATATTGTTTTCTTTACAAATACGTATAAGTTCTTCACCATTTCTTGCAAACATTAAGAGATACCTCCTTCAACAGGGTTTAAAACAATAATTTTATTCACGTAATCTACTTTCTTAATATCTTCAATAATGTGTTCATCAAGAGTGTTATCAAGTTCAAATATCATAACAGCAGATTTACCCTTTTCAATTCTAAATACTTTCATAAAAGCTATATTAACATTATATTTATATACAATTTCAGATACTTTACAAACAACACCAGGTACATCTTTTTGAGATATTATAAGAGTTGGGTATTCACCGCTAAAATCTAAGCTATTTCCATTAACTTCTGTAATTCTAATGTTTCCACCGCCTATGGACGAACCCATAACTTCACAATAAGTATTATCAACAGTAGTCATTAAAAATTTAACTGTGTTTGGGTGTTCATTACCTAAATCACATTCTTTAAACTCAATTTCTAGAGATTGCTCTTTAGCTATGTCTAATGAATTTCTAAGTCTTACATCAGATGGTTCCATTCCTAAGATACCAGCAACTAATGCTTTGTCTGTTCCATGGCCTTTATAAGTTTTTGCAAAAGAACCGTGAAGTAAAAAAGTTACTTTTTTTAGTTTGTTATGACCACATATAGATTTAGCTACTTTTCCAAGTCTTGCGGCACCTGCTGTATGAGAACTAGATGGACCTATCATAATAGGACCTATTATATCAAAAATTCCAAAATTTTGCACAAAATCCCTCCTTTAAAAATAATAACATATATAATATCATTTTATGTCATAACTTATTTTTAATAAAGTAAATTAAAGTAGAAAATTAAGTTAATAATAAGTTAATTGCTTATTAAAAATAAAATTGGAAATTATAAAAATAATCACGAATTATATTTTTGAGTAAGAAAAAAATATACGATATATTTTCATTGACCTAGGTAAAATACTTTGATAATATGGTAATGGAGTAATAAAAAATATAAAAAATACTAAAAAATACGAATATTACTCCTGTAAATAAATCCGAACAAACGGTGGTGTTTACATAATTAAAGGAACGTGTTTCTTTTATTTTAAGGAGGAAATTTTTTATGTCAGCATTTATTGTATTAGGAGCTCAATGGGGCGATGAAGGAAAAGGAAAAATGACAGACTATTTAGCAGAAGAGGCTGATGTAGTTGTTAGATTCCAAGGAGGAAACAACGCTGGACATACAGTAGAAGTTGGTGATAAGCAATATAAGTTACACCTAATTCCTTCTGGTATATTACATGATGAAAAATTAAATGTTATAGGCAATGGTGTTGTTGTAGATCCAAAGGCTTTATTTGAGGAAATAGATTATTTAGAAGGTTTAGGTGTTAAGGTTACTCCAGAAAAGCTTGTAATTAGTGACAGAGCAAATGTGATAATGCCTTATCATAAAATACTAGATGTTTTAAAAGAAAAAGCTAGAGGAAAAAATGATATAGGGACAACAGGCAAAGGAATTGGACCTTGTTATACAGATAAAGTTGAAAGATCAGGAATAAGAATATCAGATCTTTTACATGAGAATGAATTTAAAGAAAAATTAGAAATTAACATAAAGATGAAAAATGATTATATTAAACTTTTAGGTGGAGAGCCATTAGATTTTCATGAAATATTTACTGAATATTTAGAATATGCTAAGAGATTAAAACCATTTGTTAAAGATACTTCAGTTAGAATTTATAATGAAATAAAAAATGATAAAAATGTTCTTTTTGAAGGTGCGCAAGGAATGCTTTTAGATATTGACTATGGAACTTATCCATATGTTACATCATCTAATACAACTTCAGGTGGAGTTGCTAGTGGAACAGGAATTGGCCCTAATATGATAACAAACGCTGTTGGAATAGTTAAAGCATATACTACAAGAGTTGGTAAAGGACCATTCCCAACAGAACTTTTAGATGAAACTGGTGAGTGGATAAGAGAAAAAGGACATGAATATGGAGTTACTACAGGAAGGTCTAGAAGATGTGGGTGGCTTGACCTTGTTATAGTAAAAACAGCAGCTAGAGTTTCAGGATTGACATCTTTAGTTGTAACTAAAATAGATACACTTGCAGGTCTTGAAAAACTTAAAGTTTGTATCGGATATAAATTAAATGGAGAAATAATAGATTATTTCCCAGCTAGCTTAGAGGATTTAGCTAAATGTGAACCTGTATATGAAGAGTTTGATGGATGGGGAGAAGATGTAGCAAATGCTAGAAGCTATGAAGAATTACCTGAAAACGCCAAAGTATATTTAAATAGAATAGCAGATATTACTGGTACTAAAATTTGTATAGTTGGTGTGGGTCCAAAGAGAAATCAAACTATAAGAATAACAAAGGAACTTTAATATATAGTATAAATGTGAAAAGAGTTGTATTAGGTATTTTAATACAACTCTTGTTTTTGTTTTATTGATTTTAGGAAAATTACTAAATCATAATCATATGAAAGATATGTTTAAATATCATAGTATAATTATTTTAGAGTATATTCTAAATCTAAATAGTATAAATAAAGAGAAAGTTGGTGATTATAGATATGGGATATATTTTAGAATTAAGAAAAGAGTTAAAAAATCCATCAAGACCTTTGATAATGACATCAGCAGGGACAATTATAGTAAATAATAAAGGTGAAATACTACTACAACAAAGAACAGATAACCTTAAATGGGGTTTCCCAGGGGGGAGTTTAGAGCTTGGTGAAAGTTTTGAGGAAGCTGCAATTAGAGAGGCAAAAGAAGAAGTTGGGTTAACACTAAAAACTTTAAAGCTTTTTAATGTTTATTCAGGTAGGGAGTGTTACAATAAGTATCCTAATGGTCATGAGATATATAATGCTTCAGCTATGTTTATATGTTTTGATTATGAGGGAGAGATTATTTTAGATGAAGACGAAACTAAAAATGCAGTATTTTTTAGTAAAGAAGCCTTTCCTAAGACTTTTGATATAAATCCTCCAGATAGAGTTGTTATAGAGGATATAGTAAAAAATTTTGATTTAAAAAATTGTAAAAAAAATATTTAATTTCTATTATATATTGGTCAATAAAGTTTAACAAAATATATTTATATTAAATCAGAGTATTTTACTTGTATTTAAATAGATTTAGAGTTATAATAAATTTAAAGTTATTGTAAAACATTTAATAATAAAATATGAGGTGAGTATATAATGATAACAAAGGAAATGAGAATCGGAGAAATATTACAAGCTAAACCAGATGCTGCACAAATATTAATGAGCTTTGGAATGGGATGCATAGGATGCCCTTCATCACAAGCTGAAAGCTTAGAAGAAGCTGCTATGGTTCATGGATTAAATATAGAAGCTTTAATAGAAGCTTTAAATAAATAATATTATAAAATAAGAAAATGTCTTAGGCTTAGCCTAAGGCATTTTTTTATAATTCATTTTGTAATCATTATTTTAATATAGATGGATAAATGGAATTTATTTTTATTAAAGCTAAATAAAATAAAAAAAAATTTAAAAAACTATTGTTATTTAATAATAATTATTATATAATAAATTCATAAGATAAGTGGAACAAAACAAACACTTACATATGAGAAATGTTAAATGATGTATAAGTATAAAGAGATGTTAAGAAATTAGGAGGAATTATAGTTATGAAAAAATTTGTTTGTACAGTATGTGGATATGTTTATGAAGGAGAACAAGCTCCAGAAGTTTGCCCAATATGTAAAGTTGGAGCAGATAAATTTATGGAACAATCAGGAGATTTAGTATTTGCTGATGAACATAGAATAGGAATCGCAAAAGGTGTTGACCCAAGAATAATAGAAGGATTACAAGCTAACTTTGCAGGAGAATGTACAGAAGTTGGAATGTATTTAGCAATGTCAAGACAAGCAGATAGAGAAGGATTCCCAGAAGTTGCAGAAGCTTATAAGAGATATGCATTTGAAGAAGCAGAACATGCTGCAAAATTTGCTGAATTATTAGGAGAAGTTGTAACAAACAGCACTAAAGAAAATTTACAATTAAGAGTTAATGCAGAACACGGAGCAACTCAAGGTAAAAAAGATTTAGCAACATTAGCAAAAGAATTAGGATTAGATGCAATTCATGATACAGTTCATGAAATGGCTAAAGATGAAGCTAGACACGGAAGAGGATTTGAAGGTCTATTAAATAGATATTTCAAATAAAATTTGTAAATTAAATTAATTAAAATAAAGTATCAATAAAACACATATTCTAAATTATTAAGCCAACTTTTAAATATTGAAAGTTGGCTTTTTATTTGATATAGTCTTTTATATAAATTTTAAAGGGGTGATTAGATGAGTAATTTTTACGAAAAAGAGTATGAAATAGCTTATTGGAATACTAATTCAAGGTTGGAGAGTAACATAACATCCATATTGCATTTTTTTTCGGATATAGCAATAAAGCAAGAAGAATCTCTAGGATTTTCTATGGGTGATATGCTTGAAAGTAGAGAAGCATGGGTTCTTTTTGATTATGATATAAACATTATGAGATACCCTAAATATAGAGATAAGATAAGGGTGAGAACTTTTGTTGAAACTATTCGTAGATTTTATGGGTTAAGAGGATTTGAAATATATAGTGAGAATGGAGAGTTACTGGTTAAATGTGATTCAATATGGTTTTTAATTGATCTTGAAAAAAGAAGGTTAAAAAGTGCAGATGATAAGTATTATATTGCACATAAATTAGATAAGGGTAATTTAAAGAATTTGAGAAGCAAATTACACATAGACGAATTAGATAAAATTGATATAAATAAAATTTACAATATAGAGCATACACATATAGATAGTAATAAACATGTTAACAATGTTAAATATATGGAGTGGGTAATAGACAGTATGCCATTAGAAATTATAGAAAATTATAAAATTAATAAGTTGAAAGTAAAGTTTGAAAAGGAAGTTCAATATGGTCATAGTGTTTTAGTTCAAGGAGAATTAAAAAAAATTGATGACAATACAGTAAAATCAATACATATAATAAAATCAGATTTAGGAGAAAAGTTAGCATCTGTTGAAAGCTTTTGGTTTAAGATAAATTAATATGTATTTTATAAATAAGTGTTGATTTTAGAAAAGATAATTTCCTTTCAAAATCAGCACTTAATGAAGTAGGAATCAGTTAAGAGAAGCACTTTTGCCAGCTAAAAATCCAGAACTCCAAGCCCATTGTAAATTAAATCCACCACAATCGCCATCAACATCTAATATCTCACCACAAAAATAAAGATTTTTTACTAAATTAGATTCTAAAGTAGTATTATTTATATCCTTTGTATCAATTCCTCCAGCTGTAACTTGAGCAGAAGAAAAACCATTAGTTTCCAAACATTTAAATTTCCAACATTTCATAAGAGAAAATAGTTTCTTTTTTTCTTGCCAAGTAAGTTCAGAACAAGGTTTATGAAGTTCTGTAATTCCAGCTTCTTTTAAAATTATTGGAATAAGTTTTTTGTTTATTATACCTATCAAGGAATCTATTACAGCTCTATGAAAAAATACAGCAAAATGCCCTTCAAGAAAATTTTCTATATCATTTATAGATTTTTCAGGCATCATATCAACTGTTATGTAAACATCTTTTCCTTTTGATAAAAGCCTTGAGGCAGTCCCCGATATTTGAAGGATAGGAGGTCCAGAAATACCATAGTCAGTAAATAATATTTCACCAAATTCTTTTCTAAAAGATTTTTCATTAGAAATAACTTCAGCATAACCATTGAATTTAATTCCAGATAAAGCTTTTAAGCTTTTATGTTGAAGTTTAAGTTGAACGATAGATGGAATAGGGGTGATTATTTTATGCCCAAGATTTTTTACAATATTATAAGCACTTCCATCAGAACCTGTTTTAATTGCTGATTTTCCTCCACAGGAAATGATAAGTTTTCCACAGGATATGCTATCATACTCATTATTTTTTGTGGATAATTTAAATTTATTTTTTTTATTAATTATAGAATTTACTTTAAAATTATTATAAATAGGGATATTTCTATCCTCTAATGCCAATCTAAAAATATCTATAACAGATGAGGCTTGTAAAGATTGTGGATAAATTTTTTTATTTTCAAGTTCTATTAAAGGTAAACCTAAATTTAGAAAGAATATTTTTGTATCTTCAACAGTCATAGAATTTAATGCAAAATCAAAAAAGTTATTATTATTGCTATGAAAATTTATAAATGGTGGTTTTATAGAAGAATTGCTTATGTTACATCTTCCATTACCAGTTGTCAAAAGTTTTTTACCAATCCTATCAGTACCTTCAACAATAGCTACATCCATGCCAAGATCTTTTGCAGTTATTGCAGCGATAAGTCCAGAGGCACCACCGCCTAAAACTATTAAATCATGATAAATCATAAAAATTCTCCTTAAAATATTTTAGTAACACTATTATAAACAAAAGTTAATAAATTTCATATAAGTATTTAAAAAATAAAAAAACAATCAAAATAAAATAGTTTTATATCATATATTGTGTTTTCTCATGGAATAATAAAAATAATATTAAATTTTTTAGAGGATTAATCAAAAAAGGAGAAACGTATTTATGAAAATAAAAATTAAAGATAATAATTCTTTAGACAAGGGAAGAGAATTTAAGGTCAGACGTATGAATTATGATCAGGTGGTTGTTAATTATCCAGGTGAAAAAGGTATAGAAATTTTAAAAACTGATGATGTTGAATTTATTAGTGAAAATGAATTTGATGATTTTTTAATAAAGCATAGATATTTATTAAAAATAAAGATAAACAGAGGGATTTCAGTAGTATTTTATAAATATCTTTTTGATGAGTTAGAAAAATTAATACAAGATACAATAGTCGATTTTAAAGTTTTAAAAGATAGTTTTAAAATTGTTAATAAAAGAGGAATGTGGGAAAAAGAAATGGTTATTATGCTAAATCATGAATATAGTATACAAGTAAGTGTTAATGGTGAAAAATTTAAAAAAGATAGTTATAGATATGATGTAAAACAATTAACAGAAGATGAATTAATGGAATTTTGTAAATTTAATATTGAAAAATTAGAAAAGGATATAGAAAATAAAAATAAAGAATTAAACATGTTTAAAGAAATAAAAAATAATGTCAATAAAAATGTTTAAATAGTGATTAAATATAATAGTTAAGATACAGTTTTAAGTAGTGTAAAAATACTAAATGATAAATAAAAAGAGAAAATATTAAAAAAAGTTAAAAAAAATAGTTGACACTTCTTTAGTTTTTCTGTATTATATTTATGTCGGGTAACCGAATATAGGAAATGTTAATTATAAGGCCCGTTGGTCAAGCGGTTAAGACACCACCCTTTCACGGTGGTAACAGGAGTTCGATTCTCCTACGGGTCACCATTTTAAGGTCGCATAGCTCAGCTGGGAGAGCATCTGCCTTACAAGCAGAGGGTCACAGGTTCGATCCCTGTTGTGACCACCATTTAAAAAAATACGGTTCAGTAGCTCAGTTGGTTAGAGTGCCGGCCTGTCACGCCGGAGGTCGAGGGTTCGAGTCCCTTCCGCACCGCAGAAAGCCTCGCAAGAGTGTTGAAGTTCAACAACTTGCGAGGCTTTTTCTTGCTATGAGGCCTTCGAGATCGTTGTCTGGATCTCGGTGGTCAGTCTTCTCAACGCTTCATCCTTGTCATTCCACCATTCGGTGGACCAGACACGGGTGATCTTCCAGCCGAGGGCCTCAAGAATGCCTGTCTGGATTATCTCACGGTCACGGGCTGATTTGGAGGCAGAGTATCCGTAGCCATCACAAAGGATTCCGAGAATATAGTCGGAACCATTTCCCGGATTGACGATGCCGATATCTACACGGTAGCCAGAGCAGCCGACATTCGTCCTGACATCGAAACCTGCTTTCCTGAGCTCTGAGGCCACTTCCTCAATGAACCCGTCGGTAGGCTTGGACGAGGCAGCAGTGCTGTAGAGAAGAGCGGATCTGCCTTTCTCGGCATATTCAAGGAAAGATTTGAGGCAGGCCACTCCGTTGGCGGAGGAGCGTCGCAGGTCAATCTGGTCTGAAAGGAGCGTGGAGAAGACCTTCATCTCGTATCTGGCTCGGGACACTGCGACGTTCAGCCTTCTTTCTCCACCTTCACGGTTTAGCGGACCGAAGTTCAGCAGCACTTTCCCGTACTTGTCCTGGCCGTAGCCTACGGAGAACAGGATGATATCGCGTTCGTCTCCCTGGACATTCTCAAGGTTTTTCACGAAGATCGGTTCCTCGCAGGACATCGCCGTCTTCTCAAGTGAAGGATTGGCGGCGAACAGGTCTGTCAGAAGGTCTTCTATAAGAGATTGCTGCCTGTTGTTGAACGTGACGACTCCGATGCTTCTCTTCGAGAGC
>OIYS01000210.1_pt1 | contig 42976 bp, 68 predicted proteins | sample 1588271 | NCBI WGS metagenome assembly OIYS01 (sample SAMN03283286) | human gut metagenome | biome: human-associated habitat; material: feces | host: Homo sapiens | place: Peru | collected 2012 | reverse complement strand
AGGGGACAATTTTAAGAAAGTAAATGCAGAAACTGATTCGCTAAAGGAAGATTTAGAAGATAAAACAAAAAACTTAAAATATTGGAATTTAATTGACATTTCTAAAGTAAAAGAGGAATACGGGTATACAAATTCCATTGGATATCCACCAACTCTAGTTGCACAAGATAGATTCAATGCTATTGATGATGTTATCCCATGCAAAACTGGAGAAACCTATACAGTTAATTGGCTGTATGGCGCTATTGGTATATATGATTCTGATATAAAAAGAATACAACATATATATATAGATAGTATACCGAAAACATTCACTATACCTGATGGCGGGTATCATATGACATTGTTTGGTCCAGCTGCACGAATGACGGATATAATGCTGGTGAAAGGTGATACACTGCCGAAAAAACATGTTCCTTATGATATATTTGATATCAAGACAAAGGAATACGCTAATTTATTCGGTGTAAAATGGTGTGCTTATGGTGATAGTTTGACAGATAGCGCAACGCTCGCTAGTCAAACAACTGGTACTAAGAATTATGTTGATTATGTATCTGAATCATTAGGATTAAAAGTTGTTAATTGCGGAGTTGGTGGCACTGGATATATGAAAACTGAAAATAGATTCGTTAATCGTGTTTCAACAATTCCAGAAGATACAGAATTATTAACTGTTTTCGGATCATTTAATGATTATGAATATATCGAAAGCAGGTTAGGTGTATTCGGTGACAGTAGCACAGATACTATTTATGGTTGTATGAAATCCTTTTTTGATTCAGTATTTTCACGTTGTCCCGATATTGTGGCTGGTGTTATTTTGCCGACTAAATGGGGGTATTTATCGCCACAGAAAGATAGCGAAGCAAGCAAAAAGTGTGACTTATATATCAAGGCTCTTAAGGAAATTGCTGATTATTATGATTTGCCCGTTTTGGATTTATACAATTATAGTAACTTACGTCCATGGGACGATGTTTTTGCGGAAAAATACTATAAAGATGATGACGGGAACGGCGTTGCAAATACAGTTCATCCTTTGGATGCTGCACACAAGTGTTTCATAGCACCTAAAGTGGAAGCATTTATAAAACGAATTTATCATGTGTACTAAACTAAAGAATTGCTTTAGTTAACCATAAAAAAAGAGGAGAGGTTCAGATCTCCTTTCCTCTTTTATCAAAATATTCATTTAGAGCCTGTCCGACAACGCCAGAGATGTCCTTATCTTCCCTCTGACATTGCGACAGTAAGCGAACATATTGCACTGGCGTTATATTTGCTTTTATATCAATGCAAACGTCGCTTTTACGCTTGTTTCTTCCAAACATGATGTTATCCTCCTTATTTGATTGTTACATTGTATCAGATAGGGAGAATAATAACAAGAAAAGAGGTGATATACTATACTTAGTCCAGAATATTTGCGACGAATCACAGAGGGCAGTGAGCAGATTGCAGAAGAATTGCATCAGTATATCATCTCTGAGATCGTATCGCGGATGATGACAAGAATCGGCAGAGGTGAGGACTATATTCTGACCAATGCCGACGCATGGAGAATCAGAACACTACAGGAATCTGGCGAACTGCTAGAGGACATACTGGCAGAATTATCCAGATACACGAAACGTGAACAGCAGGAACTTCTTGAAGCGTTCGAGGATGCCGGAATCACTGCAATGAACTACGATGATAAGGTATACAAGGCGGCAGGATTAAGCCCTGTACCGCTTGAACAGTCGCCAACTATGATAAGGCTCATGGAACGAAATATGCTTGCAACCATGGGCGAGTGGAAGAACTTCACACGGACAACTGCAAGTGCCGCTCAGAGGCTCTATATCGAGCAATGTGACCTTGCATACAACCATGTGATGACTGGGGCAGTTGGATATACGCAAGCCATCAAAGAAGCAGTTAACAACGTTTTGAGTGATGGCGTGACAGTCACATATCCATCTGGCAGAAAAGACACGATTGAAACAGCGGTAGCACGTTCTGTTAGAACCGGTGTGGCACAGGCATGTGCTGATATTCAGTTGACAAGAATGAAAGAAATGGGATACGGTTTAGTGTTGACATCGGCACATATAGGAAGCCGCCCAAGCCACGAAGTATGGCAAGGACAGGTATTTTCTATAGACTGGGAAAAATTAAAAGAAATTAAGCCGGAGTTTTTTCGGGAACGAGATACGCCAGAATACCGTAGAATGTTGGGGCAAAAAGCAAGCCAATATCCAGATTTTATTGAAAATTGTCATTATGGCGAAGCTGATGGAATATGTGGAGTAAATTGCAGACATCATTTTTCAGTTTGGGTGGAAGGAATGCCAAATCCTTATGCAGAATTATCAGCGCAGGATAAAGCCAACAAAGGCAAACAGTACGAAAAAGAACAGCGGCAACGTACTTACGAACGGAGAATCCGCAAGACGAAGCGTGAAGTTCTCGGACTGCAAGCAGGAGTTGACAATGCACCGAACGAAAAGGCGAAATTCGCATTGCAACAAGACCTTGACCGGAAGTCTTATCTTCTCCAAAAGCAAAATGCTGCATATAAAGATTACTGCAAGCAGAACGACCTGAGGGAACTACAAGACCGCCTTATGATTGCTAAGTGGAACCGCCAGAATGCCGCAAAAGCCAGAGGAGCGGCAAAACGGTATAAAACAGCAAAGGGGATTGACTGATGGATAGATGGGAATATTTCAATCCGAATCCTGTTAAGGATAAGAGAACAGGAGATTGCGTTGTCCGAGCAATATGCAAAGCAACCGGGCAGGACTGGGAAACGGTGTTCGCCGGGCTAATGGTACAAGCGTGTTCTCTGTCAGATATGCCAAGTGCAAATTATGTCTGGGGAGCGTATCTCTACAAGCATGGATACAGACGCAAACTGATTGAACAGTCAGAACGATATATCTATACAGTCAACGACTTTTGCACAGACCATCCGACAGACACGTACATTCTCTGCATAGATGGTCATGTGGTGACGGTACAAGAGGGCAAATATTTCGATACATGGGATAGCGGTAATGAGATCCCGGTATATTACTGGGAAAAGGAGAATAAATGAGCATATCAGAATTTGTACAGATTTTCCTCTCTATCTGCGGAGGGGTGTCCATTGTTGGAGGGGCGGCAGCCGTAATTTTTAAGTGGATTACTCCGGCATTTCGACTCAACAAACGAGTTGAGACACTAGAAGAACATGATAAACGAGATTACGAGAGTCTTCAGAGGATTGCGGAACGTGATTCATTGATTCTGGAAGTGCTATCAACCATGCTGGATAGTCAGATCAGTGGAAATAATGTTGAGGAATTAAAAAAAACAAAACAGAAGCTTACAAATTATCTTGCGCAGAATCAACGTTAGCATTAGTAAGGGGTATGCTCATGAAGTTATATGTGTTCACTAAGAAAGATATAGACAGGTTCTTGACAGAGTGTAATTTTACACCGGACGAAGAAAAGCTGTTTCGGCTGAGATGTCAGGAACGCACTCTTGAATACTGCGCTGAACAGATGAATGTGAGCATATCCACGGCGAAACGATTAAGCCGCCGGGTAAATAATAAAATAATCAAAGTGTGCTGATACTTTTCAGATACTTATATGGGTCTTAGACGAACTGTCTAAGGCTCTTTTTTTATTTTAGAATATAACCAGAAAGGTGGTGTATAAGATGGCATTATATAACAATCCTTATCAATATAGTTTTGGTGTTCCGGGACAGATGAACCAATTTCAGCAACAACCTGTCCAGATACCAGCTCAACCAGTACAGCAACCCCAACAGAATAGCAATGGTATCCTGTGGGTATCCGGTGAAGTCGGCGCAAAATCCTATCTGGTAGCACCCGGGACAAGTGTTTTACTAATGGATTCAGAATCAGAAAAATTCTTTATAAAATCCACAGACGTTTCCGGTATGCCACAGCCATTGCGAACGTTTGAGTATCACGAGGTAGGCTCTCAGATGCCGCCTAAACAGCCCGTTCAGAACATGGACAGTAAATACGTCACCAGACAGGAATACGACGATTTAAAGGGTAAATACGAAGCTATCATAAACCGATTAAATTCTTTTTCTGAACCTGTTAGAGCTAATACCGTGCAGGAATCAGCAGTCAAGGGAGGAAACGCAGATGAGTAATCCATTATTCAATACCCTCGGTGGTGGGATGCCACAGGGAAACGGGCCAATGCAGATGATACAGCAGTTTATACAGTTTAAGCAGAATTTTAAGGGAGACCCAAAAGCAGAAGTTGAGAAAATGCTACAGTCTGGAAAGATTTCCCAACAGCAACTTAATCAGGTTCAGCAGATGGCAGGACAATTCCAACACATGTTGAAAGGAATGAAATAGTACATTACAATCTGGCCAGATTGATGTAAATATACAAAAAGGAGATTATATTATGGATGGAAATTATAGCTTAGCAGATATTGCCGCTGCTACTGGAAACGGTAGAAATAACGATGGCATGTTTGGCGGAGATGGTAGCTGGTGGATTATTGTTTTATTCATTTTTGCTTTCTTTGGATGGGGAAACAACGGCTGGGGCAATAATGGCAACGGTGGTGGATATGCGGCCACAGCAGCTACTCAGGCAGACATTCAGAGAGGATTTGACAATTCCGCAGTAATCAGCAAGCTTGACGGAATCAACAACGGTCTCTGTGATGGATTCTATGCAGTAAATAACGGTATGCTTACCGGATTTAACGGAATCAACACGAACATCATGCAGACCGGATTCGGAATCCAGCAGGCAATTAATGCCGATACTGTAGCGAATATGCAGAACACTAATGCGCTCCAGGCACAGCTTGCGAACTGTTGCTGTGAAACTAGAGAAGCAATTCAGGGCGTAAATTACAATATGGCGCAGAACACCTGTGCATTACAGAACACCATGAACAGCAATACAAGAGATATCATTGATAACCAGAATGCAAACGCGAGAGCCGTTTTAGACTATCTTTGCAATGAAAAGATTTCCAACCTGCAGGCTGAAAACAATGATCTCAGACGTGCTGCTTCTCAGGATCGCCAGAGTGCACTTCTCACAACTGCAATGGCTTCACAGACACAGCAGATTATCGACGCAATAAGACCTACACCGGTACCGTCTTTCCCTGCGTCAAATCTTTACGGGTATACCTGTAATGGGTGTAATTGCGGAAATTGCTAATTAAATAGCAACACGCAATAAAAAAGTATTGAGTTTGGTCTTAAAATAAGGTATAATAAAGCACAATAGGAGGTGCTTTTTATGCCAAAAAAATTGACGATTGAATACGTAAAGGAGTTTGTTAAAAACAAGACCGATGGAAAATGTGAAGTACTTTCCGAGAAGTATGTTAATAATTCAACTCCTTTACGAATAAGATGCGGTTGCGGAAAGACATTTGAGAGAAATTTCAATAAATTGCGTGAACGGGAAATTATGTGCATTGACTGTTCAAGAGAAAGGAATTCGAGAAAATTTAGAAATAATCTTGATGATGTCATACAAAATATAAATTCCAGTGGATGCAAATATATCTCCGGAGAATATAAGAACAATCAATCAGTATTAACGATACAGTGCAGATGCGGAAATATTTTTCAAAAATCCTATGCGAAATTCTGTACAGGGCAAGACAGATGTCCGAAATGTGGAAACAAAAGTTTAAAAATAAAAAAAACAAAATATGATATTGATTTTGTAAAAAAAGAGCTTGCAAAAAAAGGATATTCGATTCTTGACGAAAAAGAATACAAAGACAACATGACTCCTTTCAGATGTACTTGTAAAAGAGGACACTTTGTTAATATCAAATTTCTTTATTTTTTAAGAAAAGAATCTGGTTGTGCGAAATGCGCTGCTATTGATAATAGAAACAAAAGAAATTGGAATTACAAAGACGGAAGGTGTAATGTTGCGGATTTACTGAGAGATGTGTCTAACCCATGGAAAAAAGAGATAAAGAAAAGCTATGGGAATGTGTGCGCTATTACGGGAAAGAATGCTGAAAGGTTGTCTGTCCACCATTTGTATTCGTTCAACAAATTGGTTAAAAAGGCAAGCATGGAAACAGGAATACCTGTACTTGAAAAATTATCGGATTATGATAATCAAGATGACTTTTATATTCTAAAAGACGAATTAAAAAGAATTAATGATAGTCAAGAAGGTATCCCCATGTTAAGGAAAATACACAACCAATTTCATTCCGAATACGGAAAACAAGACAATACGCCAGAGCAATTCGATCAATTTTTAAAAGACCATTACAATACTAATTTGCAGAGTATAAGAGAAAAGAAAATAAAGTAGTATCTTAATCTTTATGATTATGTCGGCTTATGCCGTATTACACAGAGGGGCAGGCTGATACCTGTCCTTTTGTGATATGAAAGGAGTAAAATTATGGCAGAATTTACAAGTATAGCTGCTCAGACTGTAGCAGCAAATGGAAACGTAGCATTTTCAAACACAGCAGTTAAAGGTTCTAACTGTATTCAGCACAGAGAGGGAAGCGGAATTATTACGCTAAGAGGACTTACTAACCAGTGTAAAGCGAGATTTTTCGTGGATTTTTCCGGTAATATCGCGATTCCAACAGGCGGTACTGTCGGGGCTATTTCTCTAGCTATTGCAATCTCTGGCGAGCCGGTTCTTTCTTCTCAGATGATTTCCACGCCGGCAGCAGTAGACCAGTACAACAATGTGTCCTCTGGCATTTATATTGATGTACCTCGTGGATGTTGCGTTAATATTGCAGTGGAAAACACAAGCGACCAGGCTGTTTCTGTTGCAAACGCAAACATTGTCGTGACTAGAGAAGCGTAGGAGGTGTGATTATGAGAGATATTAAAGACTTATGTGCAAGAATCGAAGATGAACTGTCCAAAATTGCTGACAGTGGACTGACCACTGGAAATCTGGAAATGACATACAAGCTGATTGATATGTACAAAGATATCAAGAATACGTATTACTGGGACAAAAAAGTGGAGTACTATAACACTGTCCTTAATGAGATGCGTGGCGGTGAATATAATGACGATTACAGTGAACGCGGAAGAAAGCGCGATAGCATGGGGAGATACAGCTCAAATGATGGCAGAATGATGCCAGATTACGACCGGGGCAGTTCTTATGCCAGACGCGGCGAGCATTATGTTAGAGGACACTACAGCCGTTCTGACGGACGGGATGCTTACGATGACTACATGATGCAGAAACAGAGTTATCGTTCCGGCAAATCTGAGGATTGTAAGAGAAAGATGCTTGCCGCTCTGGAAGAACACCTTGACGAACTCACAACAGAAATGAGCGATATGTCCAAGGATGCGGAGTGCCGGGAGGAACGTGATCTTGTTAAAAGATACGTGGAAAAGCTTCGTGATATGCTCTAATTAGCCAAAACATGTACCACAACTTTTTGGAGAGTCTGTGGTAAAATATATTCATAGGGAAGATTCGTAAGTGGTTGACGCCACTTGACATAGACATTTTTTTCATTGATTCCTCCTTTCACGGGTACGTGTCCTTAATAGAAAATGCAGTGTTTAGCTAACACAAGACGCATGAGGTTGAAAAGCGGATGCAATTTCCGACACGTATCATTACTGTCTATATGATCGCATAGACAGTACGCACCTCCTTGTAAAAGGTAAATGGGCGGACAGATGCCCGAAACAACTCGTGGCAGGCATGACACGTTAAACACCTTGCTAACCCGGGAATCCGGGTTAAGGGCAGGATAGAGAAGCGGAATCTCACAAGGTTCATGCCCTTGAGAACGGCGGTTCAAATCCGTCTCCTGCAATTACCTTGCCAGTGGTCTAACTGGCTTAATCCACTTACCTGCGGCGGCAGGTCAATAAACACGACCAGGAGGATATATATGCAGAAGCTTATTGACACACTTAAATCATTTGGAATTGAAATCCCAGAGGACAAACAGGCAGATGTTAAAAAGGCACTCTCTGAGCATTATAAGAATGCTAAAGAAGTAGCAAAAACCCTGTCGAAAGTCGAGGGAGAGAGAGACAACTGGAAAGAACGTGCTGAGGCAGCAGAGGAAACCCTGAAAGGTTTTGACGGCATCGACCCGGCGAACATTCAGACAGAACTTGCTGGATGGAAGAAAAAAGCTGAGGATGCAGAGAAAGAATTCAATGCGAAGATCTATGACCGTGATTTCTCAGATGCTCTGAAAGCAGCACTCGATGATGTTAAATTTTCCAGTGAAGCTGCAAAGAAATCGGTTATGGCAGACATCAAGGAAGCGGGTCTCAAGCTGAAAGACGGTAAAATCCTTGGATTAAATGACCTGATTGAACAGATGAAGCAGTCTGACGCATCCGCTTTTGTGGACGAATCTCAGCAGCAGGCTCAGCAGAATCAGGCAAGATTTACCACTCACGTTGGACAGCAGCAGACACCGGGAAGTATGACGAAGAAAGATATTGAAGCAATCAAAGACCCGTCCGAGAGACAGGCTGCAATTGCTCAGAATATCCAGTTATTCCAGTGATTTTTTTACACCGACTATACGCCAGAGTATAGCCACTAACCCAATACCTTAACAATTATGGGTAGAAAGGATTTTTTATGCCAGCAAAAACTAATCTTATCATGACTAACGATATCCAGGTCACAGCACGTGAGATTGACTTTGTAACCAGGTTCGAAAGAAATTGGCAGCACTTACGTGACATTCTAGGTATCATGAGACCTATCAAAAAGCAGCCGGGTGCTGTACTGAATTCTAAGTACGCAGAGGGTACTTTACAGAGCGGACTTGTTGGTGAGGGTGAGGAAATCCCTTACAGCAAATTCGTTGTAAAAGAAAAGAAGTATGCGGAAATGACTATCGAAAAGTACGCAAAGGCTGTATCTATCGAAGCAATCAAGGATCACGGTTACGAGAACGCTGTTCAGATGACTGACGATGAGTTCCTTTTCCAGCTTCAGACTGATGTTACCGGCAGATTCTATGACTATCTGAAAACCGGTACACTTACTTCCACAGAAACCACATTCCAGATGGCTCTGGCAATGGCTAAAGGCCGTGTTGAGAATAAATTCAAGCAGATGCACAGAAATGCGACTGGTGTTGTTGGATTTGTCAATATTCTGGACGTATATGAATACCTTGGAGCAGCTGAGATTACTATTCAGAACCAGTTCGGCTTCCAGTATATGAAAGATTTCATGGGCTTCAATACTATCTTCCTGTTATCTGACAGCGAGATTCCAAGAGGACAGGTTATTGCTACCCCTGTTGAGAACATCGTGCTTTACTATGTTGACCCGAACGAATCTGACTTTGCGAGGGCAGGACTTGTATATACTGTATCTGGTGAGACAAACCTGATCGGATTCCACACCCAGGGCAACTACCTCACCGCAGTATCTGAAGCGTTTGCAGTAATGGGACTTACTCTTTTTGCGGAGTACATTGATGCAATCGCAGTAATCACCATCGACGAAACACCAACCCTTGGCACTCTGACAGTAAATTCCGTGGCTGGAACAGCAAGCGGTGATACAAAAATCACTGTAAATCCAGCTAAAGAAAATGCCAACAACGTATATAAATACAAAGTTGCAGCAGGTGCAGTAACTGTTGGATATGGACAGAACCTCAGAAACTGGACTACATGGGACGGAAAAGCTGACATTAAGGCAGCAACCGGACAGAAGATCACAGTGGTTGAGTGTGATGGAACATATAAAGCACTGAATGCCGGAAGTGCAAGCGTAACAGCAAAATCATAAATGTAGGAGGTAACTGGTATGGCTTATGCAGATTATGAATTTTACACAACTTCATATTTCGGTTCAGTCGTGCCAGGGACTGACTTCCCACGACTGGCAGAAAGAGCCAGTGATTTTGTGGATACAATAACGTTTGACAGGCTTGTGGACGGACTGCCAACAAATGAACACTCTCGGAAGCGTATCAAAAAGGCGGTCTGTTCACTGGCTGAATTAATGTACCAGTTGGAACTTGCCGAGAAAAATGCAACTTCTTACGCCACCATGAACGGATCTTCTGTATCAACCAGACCTGGTGAATATGGTTTAGTAACAGATGGTGATGGAAACATTCAGTTAGTAAGAGGGGCATCGGCAGAAAACAGCAAGGTAAATGCTCAACTTGTATCAGACACAAGTGGCAATGTTCAGTTGATAAACAGCAAGGAAGATTCTGGCGACAAAAACACCGGAATCGTAACTTCCATAAGTTCCGGCAGTGAATCCATCTCTTACGCAACGCCTCAGCAGATCGGGGCGAGTGCAAAGGAATGGAGTGCGGTGTACGCCGCCGCCGGAGATGTACAGAAAACGAACGACTTGCTCTTAAAGACAGCTTTGTCGCTTCTGATGGGAGTAAGGACGGATGATGGAATACCAATTTTATATGCAGGAGTGTGATTATATGAATATTTCAACATTAGGCTCATGTATCGCAATCGTTATGATCTGCTACATCGTAGGAATGGGCTGCAAAGCATCAAAAAGAGTCTCTGATGAATGGATCCCGGTAATCATGGCGATTATTGGTGGGATTCTCGGAGCGGTCGGAATGGGAATTATCCCGGACTTTCCGGCAACGGATTATATCACGGCGGTTGCAGTCGGTATGTTCAATGGATTGTCGGCGACCGGTGTGAATCAGGTTATTAAGCAGACAGTACAGAAAGAATAATTAAGGAGAGGGTATCATGTATTCATCTAAAATTACACTTTTCAACTATTACGAAAGTGCCACAACTAGAGATGCGTACTGGTATCCTCATGTGCTATCTGGCGTTGACCTCATTACCGACAAGGGAGCAATCATTAAAAAGTACGGACCAGACGCAACCGACAATGCACAGCTGCACATCCGTTATATTGTCCAGAACGGTGATATAACCATTGCTGATAGAGACGGTAAGATTCTCCCATGGGTGCCGCCTAAAGAGTGGAAAAGGCAGATTAACAACGCTCTGGAAGACACCATCACATTCTCAGATGAGTCATTTTTCTGGGAGGGTGAGTGGAATGGTGGAACGGTAACTGACAGTGATTATCGGAGCGGATTCTATCAGTACATGAATGAGAACAAGGATAACGTGTTTAAGATTACCAGTGTGGGCGGTCCGTATACACTGATTCCACACTTTGAGATTCTGGGTAAGTAATATGAGTAAAATTCATCATTTCAAAGGGTTCTCCGTAGTTGACGGAGATATGAAAATCAAGCTGAATATGGACAGATTCTCCAGACAGTATCAAGAAGCTCAATATCTCCTTGATGGAATGGTTATGGACAGTATGATAGAGTTTATGCCAATGATTTCGGGAGATTTTATTGACCGAACAAGAGTCAAAAGTACATCAATGCAAGGGACTGGATTTGTATGTGCGGCGGCAGAACCATATGGACGTTTTCTTTATTTTGGAAAAACCATGGTCGACCCCGCAACAGGTAGTACATGGGCAAGACACGATGCGGAAAAGGTTCTTGTGAGTCAGTATTCCGGCAAAACGAATGCAAAAGAAAATCTTCAATATACAAAATCGCCGCATACTCAGGTACAAGCTGAATGGTTTGATGCCGCAAAACGACAATACGGTGACACATGGCTTCGCAAGGTAAAAGCACAGGCAGGAGGTGGCAGACATGGCGGATAAACCTATTGGAAAAGATGCAACCGGATACGAAATTCTGACAGATGCCATGAAAGCACTTCTGAACCAGTATCCGGGACTATACGAAAATGAAACAATCAAATTTGAGGAGCTTGGCAAAGAATCCGGAATTGCGTTCTCAGCAGACAACGGGGCGTTGATCTATTCAGAAAAAGAAGATGTTTGCGGAATAATGCACCAAATTTGTCAGTACCCATTTTATGTAGTGTACCGCACAGCATCCGACAAGGAAAGACAGAAACTATCTGTTCAAAAGTTCCTTGACAATCTCGGTAAATGGATATGTCGGGAACCAGTTGTCATAAATGGCTCTGAGACACGTTTAAATGCGTTTCCTGAGCTCTCACAGGGGCGAGTGATAAAACGTATCACCCGTGATAACTCCTATGGTTTAGAACCGCAGGAGAGTGGCGTACAGGACTGGCTATTGCCATTATCGGTACGCTACGAAAACACTTACGAAGTAATATAACAAGCAACAACCGGCTATCAGTTGGAGATAGTCGCTAACCTACACGGCCTTTTAAAAGTTATAGGCAGAAAGGACATTTCTATGGCAGTTACAGGCAAGATTGACCGTAAATATATGGCTCATTACATTGATGCAGGTTCCCTCTGTGGAGGACTGACACCGAAATATGAGCGTCTTGGAAAAGATCTGGAAGAGTACAATGTAGAACTCAATCCAGACACTGAAACATCTAAAAACATTCTTGGAGAATCCACATTCAAGCATAACGGCTACGAAGTTTCTTCTGACGCTGATCCGTTCTACGCGGATACCACATCCGATCTGTTCACAGCATTACAGAAGATCGTAGACAACAGATACAAAGACGACAACCTCAAGACAAAAGCAGTTGAAGTTCATCTCTGGACAGCAGCTACAGCAGGCAAGTATGAAGCATATCAGCAGGACTGTTACGTTGTACCGACTTCCTATGGCGGTGATACATCCGGCTATCAGATTCCATTTACCGTCAATTATACTGGCGAACGTGTAAAAGGAAAGTTTGATATCAGTTCCGGCACATTCACAGCCGACAGCGAATAAGCACATATACAAGGAGGGCACGCCGAATGGCAAAAATAATTAACACCAAAATTGATGATGGAATTCTCATTTTCACATTCACGAATAACGAAGATGAAGTTTTTTCCTCTTTTAAGTTAAACCCGACTGATATCAATGTAGCGGCACGTGCCGAAGAGCTGACAGAGTACTTTGAGCAGCTTAAAGATTCTATTCAGAAGGTCGATTCCGGCAAAAAAATGGCAGAGCTGAACAAGCAGATTGAAGACAAAATCAACTACCTGCTCGGATATGAAGCATCAAAAGGCCTGTTCAAAGAGCCGATCACAGCAACCACTGTATTCGGCAATGGTCAGGTGTTCGCCTATATCGTACTTAATAAGATCGCAGAAGCAATCGCACCGGAAATCGAAAAGAGAAAAAAGAAAATGCAGGCAGCAGTCAATAAGTATACGGAGAAGTATACAAAATGACCGCCTATGAGCTTCCCACCTCACTCAACATCAGTGGGGTGGATTTTTCTATTAGAACGGATTTTCGAGCGATCATTGATATTCTCATTGCTATGAACGACCCGGAACTGGACGAACAGGCAAAAGCAGTTGTTATGTTGCAGATCCTGTTTGAGGACTGGCAGAGTATACCGCCTGAGTGTCTGGACGAAGCTTGTCGGAAAGCATCGGATTTCATTGACTGTGGAAAGTCGGACGATAATCCGAACCACCCTAAACCCCGTTTGATGGACTGGGAACAGGACGGAGATATGATTGTTCCAGCGGTAAACAAGGTTGCTGGTAAAGAAATCAGAGCCGTTCCATACATGCACTGGCGGACATTCTTTGGATGCTTTATGGAATCTGGTGAATGCCTTTTTAATACCGTAGTTGGAATCCGATCAAAAAAAGCAAAAGGTGAACGCCTGGATAAATTGGAAAAAAAATTCTATCAAGAAAACAAGAACATTATTGATATAAAAACACGTCTCAGCGATGAAGAGCAAGCTTATAAAGATAAGCTGAATGAGATATTGAACCTCAAATAGTTAGGAGGTGAATGTATGGCTGCTGATGGCTCAATTATCATTGATACCAGGATAGATACTGACGGAATATCGTCTGGCGTCAAAGAAGTACAAGCGGCATTTAAAAATTTAGCAAGCTCGGTCAAGGAAATAAATGCAAATATTAATAGCATATTTCACGATGGATTTGAAAAACTCGAAGATTCGTTTCAATCTTTACAGCAAAAATCAGAAAAAGTCGAAAACTCTATGGACAAAATGGGGAATTCGGCAAAAAAAACAGGCACCACGGTTTCTAGCTCATTTAATAAAATGGACATTTCCGGTGCAAGTCGAAAAGTAAATCTTTTAGGCCGTCAGTTTGAAGGATTAGGAACGATAGTAAAGCGAATTGGTTTTTTAGTTGGTTCTGCATTTGCTGTTGGTAAGCTAATTCAGTTTGGTAAAGAGTCTATAGAACTTGGTTCCGACCTCGCAGAAGTTCAGAACGTGGTCGATGTTACATTTACAACCATGTCTGATAAGGTTAATGAATTTGCGAAGAACGCCATGACCTCTGCTGGCCTATCTGAAACAATGGCAAAAAGGTATGTTGGTACGTTCGGAGCAATGTCTAAGTCGTTCGGTTTCTCTGAAGCACAGGCTTATGACATGTCAACGGCTCTGACGCAGCTGACTGGCGATGTGGCATCATTCTATAACATCAGTCAGGACTTGGCTTATATCAAGCTGAAATCAGTGTTTACAGGTGAAACAGAAACGCTCAAGGATCTTGGCGTGGTAATGACCCAGTCGGCACTTGACCAGTATGCACTGGCTAATGGCTATGGCAAAACCACATCTGAAATGACCGAACAGGAGAAAGTTGCCCTCCGCTTGGCTTTTGTACAGAAACAGTTATCAGCTGCATCTGGAGATTTCATCCGTACTTCTGACAGCTGGGCGAACCAGGTAAGAGTAATGCAGTTACAACTGCAATCTCTCAAGGCAACAGTCGGACAGGGATTGATTAATATTTTCACGCCCGTTCTGAAAGTTATTAACGTTCTGCTCGGTAAGCTGGCAACGTTAGCTAATGCTTTTAAATCCTTTACGGAATTAATTACCGGCAAGAAATCCTCTGGTCAGACAAGTGGAAGTGGAGCAGGTCTCACAGGCGATGCAAGTGGCGTGCAGGATACGGCAGATGCTTACGGGCAGGCGGCAGACAACGCCAGCAAGCTTGCGGATTCTACAGAAGATGTAGCTGATGCAACAAAAGACGCGGCTAAGGCTGCAAACGGATATCTTAGTCCGCTTGATGAGATTAGTCGGTATTCAACTCAGAATACATCGTCAACAGCAAGCAAAGTCCCGTCCTCAGGAACAGGGTCGGGAGGAAGTCCTGGCGGTTTGGCTGGAGCTGTCGGGAACGTGGACTATGGAAAAGTAGCAGAGGGCGAAACTGCTCTGGATAAAATCAGCAAATCAGCTGAAAAGCTTGCGAAACTCTTAAAAAAACTCTGGAAACCATTTCAGGACGCTTGGAAAAAAGAGGGCAAGAACACCATTAATGCGGCGCAGATTGCCTTAACTGGAATTGCGAAGCTCGCTAAGAGCGTAGGTAAATCGCTTGTGGAAGTCTGGACAAATGGAACCGGTACGAAGATGTTAGAAACCATGCTTCGGATTGCTCAGAACGTACTTATAACAATAGGAAACATTGCATCCGGTTTCGCAGATGCTTGGAATAAGAACAATGTCGGAACGCAGATTATACAGAACATTGCAGATGCTCTCGTAGTAGTCATGCGGTTTGTTGAGAAAATCGCAGAGGATACGGCAACATGGGCGGCGAACTTGGATTTCTATCCGCTGTTGGAATCTATTAGTAATCTGACAGCGACTTTTGCTCCAATTTTGGAATCCATTGGAAATGTACTTGAATGGATTTATAAAAATGTAATTCTGCCAATGCTGAAGTGGATTATCGAATCAGGACTTCCGATAGCTATCAATTTGCTTACGACAGTGGTCAAAACATTTTCTGACAATATCGGAGTTATAGCAGCCTTTTTTGCGGCTTGGAAAACGGTAGAACTTCTTTCGTTCATTCAGCAAGCAGGTGGTGTCGTAGGTGTACTGAATCTGATGAAAGCGGCAATATATGAAAATGTTGCGGCAAAATTGGTAGATAAAGCCGAGACTGCGTATCTGACTGCTCTGTATGCAAAAGATTTTGTTGTAAGTGTTGCACAAACTGTAGTATCGCTTGGAAAACAGGCGGCTGCTTTTGTTGCAAACACTGCGGTTAAGATTGCCAACACAGCTGCTCAGGTAGCGATGACAGCGGCAACAACGGCATGGAATGCTGTCTGTGTAATTGCAACAGCCGCCACGAAAGCTCTTAGTGCAGCAGTCGCATTTTTGACAAGTCCATTTGGTTTGGTGGTTATAGCGATTGGAGCCGCTATAGCAATCGGAGTCTTACTGTACAAGAACTGGGACAAAATCAAAGAAACGGCTGGAAAGGTATGGGATTGGATTTCTAATAAAACAAGGCGCTTTGTTGAGGATATTGGAAATAAGCTCAGAGGCCTAGCTACCAAAATGACGACCATTTGGGGAAATATAAAGACCAGCGCACATCAGAAATGGAATGCTATATGGTCTACCGTTAGTGGTTTTGCTGAAAGAATCAAGAACGCTATTGTTGATAAATTCACATCCGCTAAAAACACTGTAGTCAATGTATTTGATGGAATGAGAGATGCTATTAGGTCTGTTCTGAACAATATTATAAGTGTTGTAAATGGTGCTATCAGCAAAGTAAACGGAGTTGTTAGTGCGATTGAATCAGCATTCTCTTTCGGCCCATGGAAAGTACCGACCCCATTCGGTTCAAAGACTATCGGGTTTAAAGCTACTTTTCCAAGAGTACCGACAGTCCCATATCTGGCTAAAGGCGCAGTCATTCCCCCTCGGAGTGAGTTCCTTGCGGTCTTAGGCGACCAGAAACAGGGCAACAACATCGAGACACCGGAAGCTTTACTCAGAAAGATCGTCCGTGAAGAAACAGCAGGGCGGCAGACTGGCGGTGGAAGCTACCGATTTACAGCACAGATCAATCGCAGGACACTGTTTGATGAGATGATGAAAGAAGCGCAGATGAGACGAGATACAAGCGGCAGAAATCCGTTTGAGATGGCATAGAAAGGAGGGCGTTATGGAAAAGTACAAAATCAACGGAACGATAATTTGGCAACCGGATAAAGACCTCGCGCTCTCCTTTGCCACGACTTACACGGAATCCAGCCAGAGGACACAATATGGTGTAGGCTACTTTACACCGATGTTTACCGTAGAACAGTATACATATAAGACCAGTGATATCCCGATGACAGAAGCAACTAAAATTTTGCAGATGGTAGCGAAAGGATATAAATTTACGCTACATTATTTCTCACCGTATTACGGAGTTTGGCGTGATGCACCGTTCTATGTAGGACAGACGCAAAACATAGCTATCGGGGAGTTGTCGGACGATAGAAAGTTTTTGTCATCATTAGAATTTAACATGACGGGGGTGAATCCACTGTGATTAACATAAGTAACGCATTTAGAGAAAAGCTTGAAGCTGGCGAGCCAGTCAGGATGATAGTGGATATCACCTTTCCTGATGGAACAAAAAAGACCATCAATGAGGATATCATGAACGGCGACAACGGGTTTTCTGACTGTGCAGACAGTAGTAGTTTCCCTATTGGTGCGGTAGTCTGTAAAACGCTCACATTAAGCATCAATAACGATCGGGAGCAGTGGAAAAATTACAATTTCTACAATGCGAAAGTTCACGCTTACTTAAAAGTGAATGGCTTGGAAGAAAAGATTGACAAGGGAACTTATACTATTACGGAGCCGGAACAGTATTCGGACATTATTACGCTTACGGCTCTGGATGATATGTATAAGGCGAATAAAACATACACAAGCGGCTTAAAACTTCCTCAGTCACTTATCAACCTTGTTAGGGATGCCTGTGAAACGCTCAAAATCGGCATGAATCTGACCATGGAGCACGGCGATATTATAATAAGAAGCATTCCTGACAGTATGACGTTCCGCCAGCTGTTCGGATATGCAGCTATGATAGAATCTGCGAATGCCCGGATTGATTATTCTGGAAACCTCAGATTCTTAAAATGGGATTTCGGGAAAATGGAATCTGACAATGCCGCGACCGTGGACGCAGATGGTTTTATTCATTTCGGTGATGCTAACCCATCTATTGATATCGATAGCTTTATTTCTCTGCCAGGATGGATTATTAACGCAGAGGGATTCCTGGCTCTCACATCCGGCCCGGGTAGTGACGTTCAGAGGTTGATGGCTTACGCGAACCCACCTACGCTTTCCAGTGATGATATCGTTATTACCGGAGTCCGGTTAAAAAACGGAGAAACGGACAATAATACTGACACAGATTATTCCGGCATGTACGGAGAAGAAGGATACGTCCTTGAACTCGAGAACGAACTGATTGATTCTGACCAGCTCGAAACCGTTGCGAGCATTATCGGCGAGCAACTTGTGGGTGCAAGGTTCCGAAACCTTGAAGGAGATCTTATATATGAGCCAACTGTAGAATTCGGCGATATGGTTTATACCTATGACCGGTTAGGCAACAAATACGTTACTCCTCTGACGGATGTATCAGGTAATGTGGGCGGCCTGACTACAGTTAAGACACAGGCTGATGATCCGATTCGTGGCAGCAGCAGCTATTATAGTGACAGCACGAAAGCTATTGTTGCCGCCCGAAAAATGGTTAAAAAGGAAACTTCTGCCAGGGAAGAAGCTATGAAGCGGCTCAATGAAAGAATCAATAATGCGAGCGGTATGTTTTCCACGGATGTTAAACAGGCAGATGGTAGCACTATCAGATACCTTCATGATAAAAAGACCCTTGGAGAATCTTTAAATGTTATCAAGATAACTTCCGATGCTATCGGATTCAGTACAGATGGCGGAAAAACATATCCTTACGGTGTTACTGTTGATGGTGAGACTATCACAAGGCTTTTGTATGCAGAGGGCATCAATGCTGACTATATTAACGCCGGAACGCTCCTGGTTAAGGATAAAAACAAAAATGCGATATTTGAAGCAGATATGGATACCGGATCAGTCACCCTCGACGGAAGTTGTGTGACCATCGGCGGTAAGCCACTTGATGAAAAGATTGAAGATGTTGAAAATGCGGCAGCTCTGGCCAGGAATATGACTATGCAGCTTGACAACGATTACCAGGGAATTCCGGTTGACAGTGATGGCAATTATACGGAGTTTCCAGAGTGCACCACAACAGCGACTGTTATGTACGGTACACAGGATATCACGGATAACTGTACGTATACGATCACGACATCTCAGAACATACAGGGAAGTTGGGACAAGGAAAGTAAGACATACACTGTTACCGGGCTGACCGCAGACAGCGGATGGATTGATATCCGGGCGGTATATCTGAATAATCTGGCAGTAACGAAAAGATTTTCGGTAGTCAAACAGTATGCCGGAGCACAGGGAGAGCCAGGAACGCCGGGACGCACTTACTTCTTGCGCGCTAATGCGGAACTTCTCCTGATGGGGGCTGATAAAAAAATAAGCCCTGCTACACTGACTGTCAGCGCGTTTTATCGGGATGGACAGGACACAGAGAATAACTTACATGGGTACTGGAGGCTTGAGAGAAGCCCGGACAGTGGAAACTCATGGAGTGAGGTTAGCATATCCTATACGACAGCTGTAAAAGCAATAAATATTGCTGTGAATACTATGTCACTAGCAGCGCACGACATGCTCCGCGTTTCCGTGTACTCTGATGCGGATAAAACTATCCTGTGCGATAGGCAAAGTTTTTCCGTAGCAATCGATGTAGCTGCGCTGACGCAAGAGGATATCGTTGATATTCTGTCAGATAATGGGGCGTGGAAAGGACTTCGTTATTTAGACGGGCATTTGTATATTAGTTTTGATGCCGCAAAAGGCGGAACACTTATACTCGGCGGCAAAAACAATGGAGACGGCACACAGATTCTGTACGATGCTAACGGAAAACGTGTTAGCAAGTCAGATAATGACGGAACACTGTATTACAAAACATATAAAGATGAAGACAACTATACAGGCTTTTTATTCAACAAGGACGGAATATCTTTTGTTGAATGGGCGAATGGCGTAGAAACCATAACTCCCGGAATCATCAATTTTACGGCGAATAGAACGTATATCAACAACAATGTATATGTATATGGCTGGGAAGGAAAAACACGTAGAAAGCCGGTTACATCAGCGAGCGATGCAGGTTCGAGGATTGATTATATAGGAACAGGCACGGGAACGACCGGTGGAAAAGAATATAGAAGAGTGGCTGTTCGGGGACAGTGGGGAAGCACTACTGAAAATTATTATGCCACAGATTATGTTTATACGAACACAGGTGTTTCCGACATCCGCTTAAAAGATAACGTCGTTGACAGCGAAGTGAATGCCCTCGAGATAGTCAATCAGATGCAGGTTCGTCAATTCGATTGGAAAAAAGGCGGACATCAGAACATCGGCTTTGTGGCTGATGAACTGGAAGAAATCGACCCGAACTTAGCTCTGGGCGGTGGGTACGATGAAAACGGCGAGATGGACGTTAAACAAATTAACACCTCTTACCTGTTAAATTATGCCATCAAAGCTATACAGGAATTATCAGCTACAATAAAAGAGCAGAGCTGTAAGATTAGAGAATTGGAGGAAAAATTAGATGGAATTAAAGGGAATTGACGTATCATCTAATCAGGGAAAACCAGACTGGGCGAAAGTTGCTAAATCCGGTATTAAATTCGCAATCCTGAGAGTACACCAGAGGGCCGGCATTGACAGTTCCTTTGAGTACAACTACAAGGGATGTAAGAGCAACGGAATCCTTGTCGGTGGATATAAGTATTCATATGCTCTGACACCGGCACGGGCTATTGACGAAGCGGAAGATGTGATTGCCGCACTGAACGGACGTGGACTGGACTTTCCGGTGTTCTATGACCTTGAGTGGCCTAATCAACGGATGCTCGGCAAGCAGGCAGTCGAAAACATTGCAGGCGCATTTCTGACAAGAATGAAAAAAGCCGGATACAAAGTCGGTATATACTGCAACATGGATTGGTACAACAACGTCCTGACTGATGCACTCAGGAAGTACGATTGTTGGATTGCTCGTTATCCGGCAAGCGACAACGGAACCGTCCAGACACGACTTAAACCATCTGTGGGTGTAGGCTGGCAGTATTCCAGCAAAGGAAAAGTATCCGGAATCAGCGGTAACGTTGATATGGATGTGTTCTATAAAAATTATAAAGAGGAGGTTTCTGTAATGGACAAAGCCATTGAAAAAGTTATTCTCGTTGCAAAGAATGAAATTGGTTATCTTGAGAAGAAAAGTAACAGCCAGCTCGACAGCAAGACTGCGAACTCAGGAAGTGCGAACTACACAAAATACTGGCGTGATGTGAAACCATCTTATCAGGGGCAACCTTGGTGCGCTTGTTTCGTGAGCTGGTGCTTCATGAAAGCATTCGGACTTGAGACGGCTAAGAAACTTTTAAAGCACTGGCCTTATGTGTACTGTCCGACCATGAGCGGATTATTTACGCTTAACGCTAACCCGAAAGTTGGCGATATCGTGATATTTAAGCACAATGGCACATTTACCCACACCGGATTAGTCACGGCGGTTGTTGGCGATCGTTTTTATACTATCGAGGGTAATACTTCCGGTGCATCTGGCATTATTGCGAACGGCGGTGGTGTTTGTGCAAAAAGCTATCTTAACAGTCAGATGCCGGGAACAAAATTCTGTACACCGGATTGGAAACTCGTAAACGGAACATCAACTAATGCACCAACCACAGGAGGAAAGAAATATATGTTCACAACAGAAACAGTAGTAGCAGGCAGCACAGGACTTTCCGTTCTTCTCTTGCAGGAGATTCTTGTAGCGCGGAAGTTTAAAGGAAAAGACGGTAAGGAGCTTGAGCTTGACCGTTCAGCCGGAACAAACACCATTTACGCTCTGAATGCTTACAAGAAATCCAGGGGCATGAAGCAGGACGGAATTTGTGATGAAACTGTCTGGAAAGATTTGATTGCACTTTGATGCAGGATGAGGTATACTATCAGTAGTCGCACAGGGATTGGACTTATGATGTAAAGTGCCCTGTGTGGCTGCGCACAAGTTGAGAGTGCAGACTGATTTTGCCGTGCATGAATGAAAGAGCTGTATGTTCCTGATGGGAGCTGTTAGCAGCGGTACGAGCGGACAGTCAAAGAAAGAGTTGGGCATAAAAACCCGACTCTCTTTTTTTACGCTAAATTACAACGATTTAACTAGATACAGATTCACGTGGTTAGTCACAAATTAGTCACAAACCAAGGGTGAAAACCCGCATAAACAAAGGATTCTTGAAAAGTTTCATTAAAATTAGATTAAAGAAAATGCTTTTTCAGAATCCCTTGTAAAATGCGAAAAACCCAGTAAAATCAAGGCTTTGCAGGCTTTTGATAGAACGATTAAGATGGTTTAAAAGCGATAAAAACTGGAACGGTTAGTCACAGTTAGTCACAAATGGGACTTTTATTTTCTCTATTTCTTTCCGGAGTTCTTCCAGAGTTCTGTGACCGTACACAGCATTGGTGACATCGTTTCCGAATGAGTGCCCCAACATCCTCTTCCTGTCGTTCTCCCGGACACCGTACTTTTCGCACAGTGTAGAAAAGGTGTGTCGGCAATCGTGCGGAGTGTGCTTCGGGTTTCCAGTTATATTCAATCGCTCGAGCGTAGGATAGAAGAGCTTGTCCCTGTGATGTGTCTGTGTATACATCAGAAGCTTTCCTTGTGATTCCATTTTTGATCGAACAAAATCATACACAGCCGGATGGATAGGCACGATCCTATCTTTTCCGGCTTTTGTTTTAATACCGCCCTGATAATATCTTTCTTCGAGATTGATTGCAAGTTTTGATACTTCGCCAATCCTCCATCCAGAGTAGCACATAATGAGGATAAGCTGCACTTCCGGATCATCGGTGTTCTGCCAAAGGATTTGAAGCTCTTCATCTGAAAACGGGGTTCCATGCTCCGTGTCGTGAGGTGCGTTGTTCCGAACATATAAAGCTTTGTTTTCCGTGACAATCTCAGCATACATGGCATACTTATACATCTGTTTAAACAGCGTCAGCATCATCATTACGCTTTCTCTTTTGAGCGGACAAGCATCTAATACCTCTTGCATGTCAGGGGCTTTTAAATCCTCGAATACGCGGTTGTGGAGCATTGTACAGTTTGAATATCCGTTCCGGTATGCGTTCCTTGAGCTGTATGATAGTTTCGTTCCCTCAGGGAACTTCCATGCCATAAATTGTTCATATACCTCTGAGAACGTCAATTTGTGCGTTTCCGGGTACTTTTCTTCTGCGCCCTTAAATGTATTGTAGTCTGACAGAATACGGCTTATAAGGGCATCTGCGTCCGCTGTAGGGGCAATCTCAAGCTCCTTTTCCATGCCCGGTTTGTATGTTCCGGCTTTGTACGCTGTCAGGACAGCAAATCCTTTTAGATAGTCGTCAACGTAGCAGATCGCAGGCGGACGGACTGCTTTTCCAGTTGCGTCAATCGTTGCAGGTGGATGGACAGCGTAGCAGTTTCTTCGCCCCTTGCCAAGATAGCGGATGCTGCCGAAGCTGTTCGGTAGTTTCGGGTATTTCTTTCTTTTTGCCATATTTCCTCCTTATAAAAACAGCCCCTGCCGTTAAGCAGGAGCCTATATTATAATAATTCTGCCTTCTTTTGTTCAAATTCTTCTTTCGTAATAACTCCAGCATCAAACAGATTTTTATATTCTTTCAAAAGCTCAACAGAATTTTTCTGGCTAGTAATACCTGCATCGAAATCAGAAGTATTTGCTATATTGAAACTTTTAAGCTCAATGTCCGTCCTTGAGGTGCAATAGAATCCAACAGTATTAACCTGATTTGTTTCAATGTTACGAAATTTAATAGATGCAAAAGAATCAATTTCCATGTCTGAATTTACGGTGGTTGAGTTTCCAGTTGTGGTAGAAATATTTTTACCTTTTGTCTTCTTTCCTGTCCCAACAGCAGCTCCGACAGCGGCTCCTATAACAGGGTTCCCGAGTGTAGCAACGGTAGCAGCCGTACCAACAACAGCTCCTGTAAGCCTACCTTTACGTCCAGTTTTTTCCTTCTTCTTTCCTTTAGTGGTTGAAGTGCTGGTTGTTTTGCTTATATTTTTATATTCAGGACCGTTCCATTCATAATCAAACATTTCAAATTTTGTAGGATCATTTGATACAGTAACATATCCATCTTTCCATTGTTTTACAGTAAATACTGCTCGCTTTTCATTAAGGCGAAACGATTCTGCGCCAGATACAACGCGCAATGTTATTTTCCGCACGGGCTGTTCTACTGGAATATCTTCAGCTGTTTCTGTATGCTGAGATGGCGATACTTTCTTTGAAATAAATTGTAATATTCCGAAGAAAATACCTATCACTAAAACTCCAAATATTTCCATAAGAGCAGCAAATAAAATATTGTCAGCGTTATATTCGCCGAGTATTGCGGGCGATAGTACGGAAAAAATTGTCCATAGTACTATCAGGACATTTTTGGCTTTTTTCATCTTTTTCCCTCCTTTTTTGAACATTATACAACAGATATGAAAGAAATAGAATGATTTAGGTGAAAATAATTTAAAAAAGTTGTTGGCTTTTGCCAGACACAAGTATATTATAAACTTATGCCAGACAAAAGAGGAGGTGTTAAGATGTCCGGCAAGAAAATGGGTAGGCCAACAGACAATCCCAGGCCAAACAAGATTAGTATTCGCATTAGTGACGAGGATAAGGAAATCCTTGAAAACTATTGTGAAAAGGAAAATGTCAATAAGACAGAAGCAATTAGTCGTGGGATTAAAAAGTTAAAGTCTACTGAATAACTGAAAAGGGTGCCTGCCTACTGAAAAGTAAACAGACACCCGAACCTCCGCAAAATATGCAAATATATCTACATATTTACAGGAGCACAGTTGACAAATTTCTTTCATTACAATAAAATGAAAGTTACGACAGAAAGGAGAACTATGGGTAGACACAAAAAAGAAAATACCAAAAACACATATTTCCAGATCAGAATGGATCAGGAAACTTACGATTTGCTTGCTACCACAGCACACAAATTAGGTATATCCAAAGCCGAAGTTGTGCGCCGTGGAATCGTCGCGCAGGCAAAATTCCATAAGGCATAGCACCAATATGCCGAACAGAAAGTACGTTATTATTGCCATTATTATGTCATTACAAATATGTCATTCCTAATGTCACATACATGATAACACACTTTCTGTAAGAAATCAATATTTTTTTGAACAGAAAGGATAAAATATTATGAACGAATTATGTAAAGTAGAATTTAATGGAATTTTAGTACTCACAACGCAGCAGATTGCAGAAGCCTATGGAACTGATACTAAAGTACTGTCAAAAAATTTCGAAAGAAACAAAGATAGATTTGTCGAAAGAAAACACTATATCAAGTTGTCTGGAGACGAATTGAAAGAGTTTAAAGCTAATCGTCAAAATGACGAGAGCCTTAAATTTGCCTCTGTTCTCTACCTCTGGACACAGAAAGGTGCGTTTCTCCACGCAAAATCATTAAACACTGACAAGGCGTGGGATGTATATGACACTCTGGTGGATGAGTACTTCCAGAAAAGAAACGAACTTGCCCTTTCTGGCATCTCCAAAGAATTACAAGCTGTAATCGTAGTGGACAAGCGAGTAACACAGGTTGAGCAGAAAGTCGATACCGTCAAGAAAGAGCTGGAAGATTTCAAACTCGACCTGCCAATCCTGCCGATCGAAGCCGACCGGATTACAGAAGCAGTCCGCAAGCGTGGTGTAGATATCCTAGGCGGCAAAGCTTCAAACGCATATCAGGACAGGTCAATGAGACAGCGCGTGTATAGCAGCATCTATGCAGACTTGAAATCAAACTTCCGTGTACGTTCCTACAAGTCCATCAGACGAAATCAGTGCGAATCAGCCTTGAATGTGATTGCACGGTATGACGCTCCATTATACTTGCAGGATGAAATCTTCATGATGAACAACCAGCGGTCAATCTGGGACGATTAAACAGACAAAAAGTCGATTTCTGTCGAATATTGTAGTAAATTTCTCGATGTTTGTGCAATATTAAGAATTGTATAATTACTTATCAAAGAGTATAATAGACCCATTAGGAGGGATTACATGAGCGTTACTAAACGCATATTTTCACTTTTCCTACTTGTCTTTATGCTGTTGTTGATACAACAACACGTAATATCGGGCAGGATTCAGGATAACTACAGCGGTAAGAGTGCATTGCAGAGCTGCCATGGCGCAAATAGCACATATCAGCACTTGCACGTGCGTTCCGTTGCCAAGGTTGCTGTCAAGAAGAAAGCCCCTGTGCAGAATTATTTGAGTGTAATTTTTCTTACTATAATTCCGCTTATAGTGCACTTAAAGTTTGATTTTGCGAATATTTTCTTTGCGATCGCACATGTTCCGGTCTATCACTGGCAGTTAGCGAGGTGTGATCTGTCTAAAAGTCCTGTCTATCGTACTAATGATGAAGTATAATAAAAAGAACAAATGTTTGGAAAATGTCTTTTGTACGGTAGGAGGTATAATATGGATTATAAAGAAAAAATAATTAGACTTTTAGAAAAGATGGACTCCAGAAAATTAAAGATAATTTATCATTTTGTTCGTGGTATCTTATAAAAAGAGAGCAGGTGTTATTCCTGCTCTTTTTTGTTTTGAAGTAAATTTGCAATTTTTTCAAGTGTTTCCCAATCAGATTCATCTAATGATGAAAGCATGGCAATAAACCTTTTTTTGAACGTTTCAGATTCATTTTCAAAAGTTCTTCCAACAAACTCGGAAATTTGAGCATCTCTTAAATCATCACATTCTTTATTACCAGTCCCGTACATAAGCCATTCCATATTAATTCCAAATTCTTTGCAAATCAGCTTATATATAGGCTCTTTCTGGTCAGGGCGTTTCAATCTATCATATTCTATATTGACAATGGCGTTTTCGCTAGTGCCAAGAACCTCCCCGAACTTTCTTCGGGACATGTGATGTTCTTCTCTGATAGATCGGATTCTTTCTCCTATCGTTTCCAACATTGTTCCTCCTTTCTTAATATGAAGTATACCATCATTATGCTTGTTGGTCAACAAGAAAATATATAAATATTTTTATAAAACATGTTGACAAACAAGAAAATGAGTGATATTATTTGTTCATCAACAAAAAACAAACCACAAGGAAGAGAGGAAAAAGGATATGTCAGTCATTTATGATGTTCTGTTAAAACAGCAAGATTACGAACCAGTCATTGGACATTGTGGAGAGGTTAAATACATTTGTATATTTTACGATGAGAATAGAAAAGAAGCATTAAAACAAATGCAAAAATATGTAAAGGAAAACGGCTTTGTCACACCGGACCATAAGCAGACTGTATCAGACGTGATTTTGAGAGAACGAAAAGCCACAGGTGAAGAAATCAACATTACTCCATATTGCAAATTGTTCGATATAACAGGCGAACTTCTTAAATAGCCGAAACGGTCAGAAATGACCGTCCACCGGAACCGCCCCACCGGTGCTGACGATGGCAGGGCAGATGGAGGTGAAAACAACGAGCCAAATAAAAAAGTTTTTCCACTGGTATTTTTTCGCACGAAGAAAAACATTGCTGGAATGGTTTATGGCAAAATTCCCAAACTTTCCATTGCATGTATCAATAGTATCTTTACTGTTGATAATACTTCGTCCAGAAGTGGAATCTTGTATACGTCATATCCAGCAAATAGGGCAACAATTGATATCGCTGTTGGGATTACAAATCTAATTCGTTCTTTACGTTTGATGTGAAAATACATTTTACAATTTCGGTTCACGGTATAAACTCCGTGATCTCGGTCAAGCAGACCTAGGCGGTTGAGATAGTCTAGTGTCTGGTATCTAAAGAAGTGATTAGATTTGATAATCGGTAACAAGCGGAGAGTTATTCGTTCACTAAAGGATAACTCAATGTTGGAAAAGTCAATATTTTTCATTTTAATCTCCTCTCACAGGAGAGTATATCACAAGAAAGGAGTGAGTACATGTCTGAAAAAGAAAAAAATATTCTTGAGTCAATCGCAAAGGCGGTTCCAAATATGTCAGAGTTTGACAAGGGATATTTTCTCGGTGTTGGTGAGACAATTGCCAAGTATAAAAATCCTGATAAGTCAGATGATTCCGGCAAGGCGCAGAAAGAAAGTTCTTAACATGGAGGTGAAAACAATGGACGCATTACAATTTAACAAAGCCGTCAGCCAACACTGCAAAGAATCTGGCGGAGACTGTTGCAAATGCGACCTACGGCTTTACTGCTACCTATCGCCAAGTGAGCGACCGGATGAGTTAGTGAGCCTGGTTATTGATTTTTTGCATAACCACATTGAAAACCATGGTCATTATACCCATCACAGCGCGGCTTCATTTCCGTGTATTGATAATATGGACATGAGCACCGCAGTAGGTGGCGACCGCTATCAGAAACCTCATACTCTTCATAAACAGTCACATGCTTGTGAATCTTGTGGCAATGGTACAGCCGTGTAATTGTTTCAACCATGTAATTCCCCTTTCGTTGTACTCGGCATGTCGGTGCCTGTAAATGCATTATAGGTAGAGGGGAAAAGAAATACAATAGGTGATAAATAATGGGAGCAAATAATTTTACACATTTTACCGGAAAGAAATCTCCATTCAAAACTCAAAAGAGAAAGAAGAAATCAAAGGTAAAAAAAACATAAAAACAAATATGAAAGGAGTATAAAATGAGCGAAGTTGATACTTACATCAAAGAAAGCGCAGAAGTCCATCAGTTCGCCGCAGAGGTTGCGAGAATCATATCGGGCATTCCACAGATGCCAGAGTTCTCATCAGAGAGTATGAGCGTATCTGATGCGAGTCAACTGATCGGACTTCCTGTGACATCAATTAGAGCAGGAATTGTGTACGGATGGTTGCCGATCGGGACAGCAATCCAGAATAACAAGCCAGCAAAAAGTCTTTCCGGTGGACGAATCACGTACATCATAAGCCCTAGGAAAGTCTATGAAGTAACTGGTCATGTCTGGAAAGGCAAAGCTGCTCTTAATAAGTGAGTGCCCCGGAGGGAGCCGACACCTCCACCCCGGAGCTTTGCACCCACTAAAACGCCTTAGTGGATAGATACATTATAGTTCTCTATCTGCTAATTGTAAAGACAAATAAGAACAAATAAGGAGAAATTAGCACGATATGAGCGAAATTAAAAACAAAAGTCAGCTCACATGGGCTGACATCGAAGTAGTACTTGCGACTGAAATTGTCGAAGAAAGCAAGAAAAAGTCAAAAAGATGGTTCACGGCATGGATTGTGACAGCCGCCGCACTGGTGGCGAGCAACCTTGCATGGATCATAGGAGGTATCAGTGAATAATCTGAAAAACATCGTCTGTGCCGCACTGATCGGGAGTTTTTCCACGTTCCTTCCATTTTGGCAGTGGGGTGGACCGGGCAGACAGATTTTTTCGGCGGTAATGACAGCGGCAATCGTATATGGAATCCTCTGGGACATTGATACGCCGGAGAGAAAGGAGAATTGGAGTGTTTGAGAAAGAAATTGATGAGATTTACGGACTCTGCAAAAGAGTCGTGAATGAAGTTCCGACAGCAAGTGTTACGTTTGAATATTCATCATACGGATTGAATGTAAGAGGGGTTAGAAGAAAGAAAATCATCGGAGTTCTCGGAAGCGAATTCGATTGGGATTTGTATCAGACCATATCTTTTAAATTTCTTTCCAAAGAAGAAATTCGCGAGAAACTTAAAATAATTAAAACTTTCCTGCTGAAACTTCTGATAGATGGGAGGTGTCCGTTAAATGATGAATCAGGCGGAGCTGAAGCTCCTTCCGACAATGGAACTGACAGCGACAGTAAACGAGCTTCTGGAGGAGCTGAACAGGCGGAAAGCGTACATTCTTGACTGGGAAAATCCGGACATGTATCTGAATCATCTTGAGTATCATTGCGCTGGTGGAATCTTTCCAAGCGGCGAGCAGAATCCAGCGAGAGGAGATGGTTCCGACAATGTGTATTGCTTTTTTAAGGCGGTGTGAATATGTTAAAGAATTTTAATGAGATGAGAAAGGTCGACGTGCTTCCGTATTGTGAAAAACGAGAAGGTATGTTGTATCTGAACTGGGCAAAATGTATTGACCTTCTGCATGAAAATGGAGCTGAGGCTGTGTATTTCGTTCCAATCCCGAATGAACGTACTGGGGGAAGCCTTTACTATTCAGACGTTACATTTACGGACAAGAATGGCGCAACGAACCGGGCTTATGAGACCAGGATCAAGGTTGTGATCGATGACAAAGAATATGTCATGCAGTCTCCGGTAATGAATGGAACAAACCCTGTAAAGGATAATTCCATGAGTCAGCAGAGAGTGTGGAACAGTATGTGTCGTTCCTTTGTGAAGTGCGTGGCCATACATACAGGGCTGGGTTTCAACCTCTGGCTGAAGGAGGAACACAGACCATTTAGCAGTGAAATCCCGGGCGAGGATCCGCTTGCTACGCCTGCGCAACTTAAGACTATAAAAAGTCTTGGCCAGAAACATAAGATCAATCTGGATTACTGGATCCGGTCTAATGGAAAAACATGGGAGAACCTTACAGAAACCGATGCAGGCAATATGCTGAACGCTTTAAAAGAGAAGTATGGTGATGATTAATGGAATTTAAAGGAAAGATTTCTTCAGCGTTCCGGGATATCGTAACCGGGAAATGGAATCTTACATTTTCTACGGATCAAAATGTTGCAGAAGCAGTTCAAATCTTCTCTGGTAAAGATATAGACGTGAAACTGAAGCGGCACAAAGAAAAGCGTTCCCTGGATGCAAACGCCTATTACTGGTGCCTTTTGACCAAACTGGCAAGAATTCATGGCTGGAGCAATGCAGAAGCTCACAACCGGATGTTACGGGACTACGGACAGTATGAACAAGTGGAGGGACAGCTAATTGCTGTTCCCCTTCCGGACACGGATCAGGCAGAAAGAGAAGTCCTGAACAAGATGGAGTATCACCTGGCATTGTCTCCAAAGGTCACGTTCATGAAAGGTGAAACCAAGCGTGTGTATCTCCTTCTGAGAGGCTCTAGTACCTACAACACAGAAGAGATGGCCAGACTGATCAGCGGGCTGATCGAAGAATGCAGGTACTCAGGAATCCCGGACAGTGAGATCATGACGCCATTTGAGAAACAGAAATTGTATGAGCAATACGGAATAGGAGCGAAGTATGAACAGCAGAAGTAAAGGAGCAACCGGAGAACGGGAAGTCGCGAGCATCCTCCGGGGCTATGGATATAAAAAAGCCAGGAGGGGGCAGCAGTACAGTGGAGCAAACGGTGATGCAGATGTAGTCGGCCTTCCTGGAATACATATCGAAGTCAAGAGGAGAGAGCGTCTTAACATATACGACGCGATAGACCAGGCTAAGAGAGATAGAAAGCCGGAGGAGCTTCCGGCTGTGTTCCACCGCAAGAATCATTGTGAATGGCTTGTAACTATGACATTAGAGGACTGGATGCAGTTATACAGGGAATGGGAGAGCGGAAGAGATGCCTGACAGCATGGTGTTTTACAGTAGTTTTTCAAGCGCAATCAAAAGACTTCCGCCGGACGAACAATTAAAAGCTTTGTGGTCACTTTTGGACTATGGCCTGGAAGGAAAGGAACCAGAAGAGGATGGACTTTTCATGATGATCTTCGACATGGCCAAGCCCCAGATTGATGCAAACATAAAGCGGAAAACTAATGGTTCGGGTGGTGGTAGACCTGTAAAAACCAATGGTTATGAAAACAAGAAACCTATGGTTTCTGAAATGAAAACCAATGGTAGTGCAAACGAAAAACCTAATGTAAATGTTAATGTTAATGAAAATGATAATGTTAATGTAAAAAAAGAGAATAAAGAGAAAAAAGCGCACTTCGTGCCGCCCACCCTGGAGAATGTGAGTGAATATTGCCGGGAGAACGGGTATAACGTGGACGCGCAACGCTTTATCGATTTTTATGAGAGCAAGGGCTGGATGGTTGGCAAAAACAAAATGAAGGACTGGAGAGCAGCTGTACGCAACTGGTCTAGGCAAAGTCGAAAAGAGGTGACGCTGAATGAACCAGAGCCAACCAACTCAGCCCGTCTCTGGTGAGTGTCCGGTATGCCACGGGACAGGCTGGGAACTGTACACAGCCACGGTTCCTGACTACGGTCTTCCGGAGGAAATTACATTTGCCCAGAGATGCCCAAAATGCAGAGGACAGTTCTGGGGCGAAGATAGGACGGGAACCCCGAAAGAATATCATGATGCAGATTTGACAAAGTTTGACTTTAACATATACTCGCACAACATGGGGAAGATGCAGGATCTGTGCAACAACTTCTTGAATCATTTTCAAAAATGGGAGATGGCGGGAAAAGGCCTGTATCTGTGGAGCAGGACACCTGGAAGCGGCAAGACCTTCCTGGCCTGCTGTCTGGCCAAGTCGGTGATGATGAAGTACAACCTGTCAATGAGATTTGTCACAGCTCCGGATTACATAGACGCTGTAGGAAATAGCTACAAGCGGGAACGCGGAGAGGAAGATCCGAGCCAAATCTACCGTGAGTGCGGAATCCTGGTTCTTGACGATATCGGAGCGCAAGCAGACAAGGACTGGCATAGACAGGAGATCTTCCGGCTGGTTAATAAGCGCATGGAAGACGGAAACATCATAATCTATACCTCAAACATGAGTACAGATAGCCTGAACGTAGATGCTAGAACTAGGGACCGGATTATTAAGACAAGCATAGAGCTTCAGATGCCGGAAGAAAGTATCCGGAAAAAGAATGCTGCTAGGGAGCAGAAAGCATTCCTGCCAGCGTGATGGGATAAGGAGGAGAAGATGTTACAGGAAACAAATTTAGAAACGGCCCTGAAAAAGGTGTTAGCCGGAAAGCAGGTGCTGGCAGCAGTTAATAAGGAAAATGCTATGAGATATACATTCCGATCGCTGAATGAGACCTTGAAGAAGTACCTTTTCCTGATTGACGTACCGGCAATCGAGGATCCCGACTTCAAAGAGAAAGTAACGGAAATGGTTCAGAGTGTTCCAACAATCGCGAAAGGCTCTGAAAAAAAAAGTAGAGGAACCGCACAGGAGCATGTATAACGAAGAGAAAAAATATTCCGGCTTTCTGCATATCCGATGTAAATGCGGAGCAGAAAAGAGTTTCTTTACGAAAGCAGGACTAAGCTTTTATAAATGCGCAGAATGCGGGGAGCGAACAGAATTGAAAGATCTGAAACTTGCATTCCTTCACTGCGAATGTGGGGAACATATCCGGTATTTCACAAATGAAACAGAAAGAATGTTCGATCTGAACTGCCTGGATTGTGGGCAACCGGTAGCAATGAAATACAATGAAAAGAAGAAACTGTATGAAACGATCAGAGGATAAAATCCTCACATGAAAATGGGTGTTATCGAAAATCCGAATATATCACAAATACACGAGGGGAGGCCCTGACCTCCCCGGAAAGGGGCGAAATGTTATTTCCGAAACAGAAAAGTAAGAAAAAGAGAATGCGCCATCCGGCCAGTGTTCTACATAGCAAAGGCAGTAGAGCCTGTTATCTTTGTATGATGTTACATGACAACTGGAATGAGCACAGGATCCTGGACGAACATCACGTGTTTGGAGGGCCGAACCGGAAGAACTCTGAAGAATATGGCTTGAAAGTATATTTGTGCCACAATCACCATATCTACGGCCCTGAAGCAGTACATAACAACGCAGAGATCCGCCACGAATTGCAGCGAATAGCGCAAAGAGAATTTGAAAAACGATATGGACATGCAAAGTTCATGGAGGTATTTGGACGAAACTATCTCGACCAGGAGGAGATGAAAGAGGATGTACAAACAGAAATTCAAGGAGAGCCAGCAAATTCATAAAGACATATATCTGTACATCTGTCGGTATATTAAGGAACATCGGTACGCACCGTCTTACAAAGAGATTGCTGACGGCGTCGGCGTGTCAAATGCCACGGTAATTCGTCACATGGATATGCTACGAACAGATGGATTGATCGAAACGGATCACCCGAAGACACCGAGAGCGTTCCGGTTGACAGGATATGAGTTCGTGACAAGGAGGAAGAAGCATGAAACTGTATGAGTTGTTCAAAGGTACTGAATATGTCGGAGAGTTCACTCTTGACGAGATCATAAGCATCACAGGAGCACATCGGAGTGCACTGCTTAACAGTGTGGCACGCGATGTCCTCGTAAATGGCTTGCGGGACGTCTCTCCGGCTCATGATCGGACTTTAAACCGGAATGACGACAATTTATTGCTTAAGTTTGAAGCCGTTACAGGGCAGATTAGGAAGTGTGTGAAGCGTGAGCGATAAGCTCAAAGTAAAACCACGAAAGCAGAGATTCCCTTTGGCTCAGCCCAATCAGGCAGCTCAGGCGTTTGGACGAGCAATGGTAAACTGTCAGAGCCAGATCAAAAGTATGGAGAAGGAAGCTTATGAGAATGGATTTAATGATGGAGAAGATTGAAGTGATACGAGTCGTTACAACGATGATGGCTCTGAGACGTTTATATGGCTTTTCTACGAAGCGTTTGCTCACAGTCATGCAGACTGCCAACGAATACGTCAAAATGGCAAACAGGGGCGAAATGAGCGTCCTCAGCATGATACAGGACATTGAAGAGAACACAGATGTGAGATTTGACGAGATGAATAAGAATCTGGTCAAGAAGATGGGAGTATAGGATGGATTTAGAACAAAAAGCAATTGAGAGAATTCGACTTGCGTCCGATCTTTCGTTGAAATATTATGGAAAGCCACTTGTATGCGAATATTCCGGAGGAAAGGATTCGGATGTACTTCTGAGATTGTTCGAAATGTCTGGAATCCCGTTCGAGGTACATAATTCGCATACCACAGTTGATGCACCGCAGACAGTAAGACATATCAAGAATACGTTTTCTGAATTGGCAGATAAAGGCATTAAATGTGAGATTGATTATCATGTACAGGAAAATGGAAACCGTCTTACAATGTGGAATCTTATTCCTAGAAAGCTAATGCCACCGACCAGAATCGTTCGGTATTGCTGTTCAGAACTTAAAGAGGGCGGTAATCCCAACAGGATGATTGCAACAGGCGTTAGATGGTCTGAAAGCAGTAAGAGAAGTAATAGAAGCCCATTTGAAGTACTAGGACAGACAGCAAGCAAAAGTATCGGTGTTTCTGATGAAAAAATGCTTATCACCGACAATGATAATACTAGAAGATTATTTGAAAATTGCCAGATGAAAGCAAAGACGGTAGTCAATCCAATAATTGATTGGACAGATCGGAATATTTGGCAGTTCATTGGCGAGAAAAACATTCAAGTATGTGAACTGTATCAATGCGGATATAACAGGTTAGGCTGTCTAGGCTGTCCACTTGCATCAAAGAAGCAGAGGGAAAAGGAAATGTATGATTTTCCAAAGTACAAGCAAGCCTATATACGTGCTTTTGACAGAATGATTGAGGAACGCAAGCGGCGCGGAAAAGATGTGAAGTGGAGTTGTGGAGAAGAAGTTTATCTATGGTGGATGCAAGACAATAATATAGTTGGTCAGATGGAATTATCTGATTTTATTGAGTATTAAAATCATGTACTAACTGCACAATAGCGTGTCAGTTACTTACATGGGGAAAAGGAGAATAAGAATGAAGCAGAAAACACCGGAACAGGAATTAGATCTGCTGAGAGAAAAGCTGTTACATGAACGCGATATCTGGAATCATATTAACGAAAACAGCTGTAATGATCCATTCTGGACGGACGGATGCAATATGAACCTAACTAGAAATCATATTCTTTCATACAGAAATGAGATTGCAAATTGTTGCGAGGAACATAATCTTCCACTTCCAGAAGAATATTTTCTAAAAGTACCGCCAGAAGTTGACGATGATTATATCATCCGTGGTGTTCACGGTGAATTTTATCCGTGTAAACCAGATATATTCAGAGAAACTTATACAATGGGCTTTAACTAATGGATATTCCGATAACCTTACGATTGACCGTATAGATGTTAACGGTATCTATGAGCCATCTAATTGCAGATGGATTCCAATGAGTGAACAATATAAGAACAAACAATCGAATTGCAAGAAAATATTTCCGGAACCATATAAGGAGGATTAAACATGATTGAATATACCGATAAAGACGTCAAAGAAATTGGAGATGCCCTGAACACGTTAATTCAAAAATGTGCAGAAGCAGGGGGTTACGAGCTTGAATGCACTATATCTTACGATGACGATCTGAAACTTGATTGTTATTTTGCTTTCACGGTGCACGAGGAGGACGAGCCATGATTACATTCTTATTAGGGTTCACCCTTGGAACCATATTCGGAGTGGTTGGTCTTGTATGTGTGGCGATCATGTACGACAAGCATCATCCAGACAAATAGAAAGGAGAACGGTATGCTGACAAGGAATAAGAAGCTGAAAGACTACGGTATTCCGGCTGAAGACATTGAAAAACTGAATACGATGCTGAAAGACTTCCCGACAAAGTATGGATACCTGCTTTCCAGTGCCGCCTTGTCAGCTTGCCCGAAAAATACGGTGATAGCGGATATGGTTATCGAGAATATCTTGCACCGGAAAAGTTACAGGAAGATCAGCAAAGAAAGATATATCCCGATGAACCCGAAAGACTTTTACGGGTACAGGCGCAAGACCGTCGCTGTACTGTATGAGAGAATGCGGTTGTTGGGAGTGTGGGAGGATAAAAACAATGAGTAAATATTTTTCATTAACTTTAGGCATTATAAACGCTGTATGTATTGTTGTGAATATGATCAATCAGAACCTAGATATTCTGGTGATTAATGTCATAGCATGCGCGTTGTGTCTTTACAATTTCATGAACGATTGAAAAGGAGAAATGAGAAATGCGGTTAATAGATGCAGACGAATTAATTAAATACATCAAAATTTGGGAAATTGGAACAAGTATTAGCTCTGATCAGAAGGAGTTTATTGATTGCGTTAATAATCAGCCGACAGCTTTTGATGTAGATGAAGTTGTAAGACAAATCAAAGACGTAAAAGATAAGAAATATGCAGCTTGCACAGATCAAAAATGTGGATATTGCAGATATTCCTGTACTTGTTCCTGTGGAGATAAGGCAGATAAGCTTGCATTAGACTGCGCAATCGAAATTATAAAAGGTGGTGGAGTTGAATGAGAGAAATTCTTTTCAAGGCAAAGCGGATTGATAACGGGTGAATGGGTGAAAGGAGCCGTTTTATCTCATGACACTGACGCAACTACTATATTCAATCAACATATGGGAGACGGTTCCTTGCAAGGATTTGAAGTGAACCCATTCACCATCTGCCAATGTACAGGCTTGAAAGACAAGAACGGGAAGAAGATTTGGGAAAATGATATTTTGATGGCACATCTGGACGAATCATACCAGGAAGACACAACATATGAAACCGTTGAATGGGGAGTTGCGGGATGGGTAACACATGAAGCTAATAGCACAGATAGAGAATACCTTGATAAGTTTGATCTGGAACATTTTGAAGTAGTTGGCAACATTTTCGACAATCCAGAATTATTACAGGAGTAAATTATGATGATTGATTTAACAGGAAAAAGCGTGTTCATAAAGACACAGGAAGAGTATTCTAAAATTTTAAAAATAGCAAGATTACAGGGCTTTAAGTGGGCAGGAGCGAATCATTTAAACGTAATCGATATTCCACTTCCAAACATGTTGAATTTTTATGATGAAAGAATAGCAACTTATAACAGTGGCGATAAAAAATTGTATGATGCGCATGAAATAGTTGCATGTGAAGAAAAAATCGAGGAAGCAATATCCCACGTTAAGTATTTTGCGGATAACAAAGACAGAATGTCATTAACAGATAAAGTTATTGAATCAATGTTATTACTTACAAATACTTTAGAAAGCCAGATGGAAGAGGTGAAGTAGATGGAGAGATTAACAGAAAGATACAAAGATTCTATTGCGAACATAGTTTTAATCAGGGAATGTGGGGATAAACTTTGCAAAGATATTTGTGACGATATTGAATGTAATTGTAGCAAATGTGAATTAGAGAAAGCCATTGAAAAACTTGCAGATTACGAAGACTTAGAAGAACAGGGCTTGCTTGTGAGATTGCCGGTTAAAATTGGCGATGATATTTATAAGATTCCGAGCAAAGCAAATTATAATTTAAATGTCCTGAATGGATATAAAGCAAATAACAGAGTGTATCATCAAAAAGCTTACAGCATTGTATTTTCACAAAGTGGTTGGTTTGTACAGTGCGATAAAGACAGTATTTATGCCCCAAACGTTATTTGTGTTGACGTAGAATACGGAAAAACATGGTTTCTCACCCGTGAAGAAGCTGAGAAGAAGTTGGAGGAGATGAAGAAATGAAAGAATATAGTTGCCCGAAATGCAACAGCACAGATCTTTTTATCAGAAAATCCGGAAATAACACTGGATTGTACTGCGGAGATTGTGGAGCATGGATTAAATGGATTGGAAAGAAAGAGATTCCGTTGGTTGAACGTTTTCTGAATTTTGACTTTTCTGGCAGATATTATACGACAAAAGGCAATTGCCCAGTTTGTAACAGCGAGGGACTTTATAAATCAGATTTTTATTGTAACAAGTGCGGGCAGAAATTAGATTGGGGTGAAGAAGGTGAAATAAATGAAGCTGAGAAAGGCAACACTAACTGATTACGGAGTGCCGCCGGATGATATACCGACATTACAAAGCCACTTGCGGAATCTTAGTGAGAGCGACAAATACAATCTGTTGCAGGTATCTATCAAATACGCACCTGGCATCGAATCGCAAATCTATGACAGTATCGTGAATAGTATCGGCTATCGAACAATGGAGAAGATCAGGACAGTTCCTGCAACAGAAAATGACTTCTATGGCTATAAGCGCAAGGTCATGGCGGAATATTATCATCTAGCCAAGCTGATTGGCAGACTTTAAAAAAACTTAAAAATTTATAAAAGTGGTAGAGAGCTAAATCTCCCCAGTGTGGTATTATATTTGTATATAACTGCTATACTGGGGACTTTTTTGAATTGAGGTGATGATATGGCGAACTTAAAAGCAGTTACAAGAAAACTCCAAAAAGCTATATTATCCACCGGATTAATTATAAAAATCGGAACATCACAATTCTACAGTTATGAGCAAGAACGATTGATAACAGTAACAATTATATCAACACCCACACTTCACCTCACAAAAAGAGGCGAATGGAAAGATTGCGATTATGAAATATTACGAACTGCATCCCAGTACGATGTAGTAATGTGCCTAAAAGAAATATGGGAGGCGGTCAGAAAATGAGGATAGACAGAGGTGATTAGATGGACTTAACGCCTAAGCAGAAAGCGTTTGCAGATGAATATATAAAGAATGGCGGGAATGCATCTGACGCCGCAAGAAAAGCTGGGTATAAAAAAGCCCCGGAACAAGGATGCGAGAACTTAAAGAAACCTCATATTTCTGCATATATAGCCGAAAAACAGTCTCTCATCGAAAAGCAAAAAGGCACTGACATTATGTCACTGGCAGAAATTCAGCAACGCCGATCCATGATCGCAAGGGGTGAGCTGACTGATTCATTCGGATTTGCCCCAGACTTCTCCGATCAGCTGAAATCTATGAATGATCTGGAAAAGACATTAAAAATTAAGCAAGAGCAGGAAGAAAAGAAAGCGGCAGAGGAAGCTGCTAGAAATGCGAAACCGTATCACATGGATCTGTATAACATTCCTGATTGTTTTCACCAGGCTATTAGAGATATTCGAGATAAGGAACATCTGGAGTATGTATTTAAGGGCGGACGTGGCTCCACGAAATCAACCACTGTTGGAATGACTATAGTAGAGTTGATGAAGAACAACCATGATATTCATGCAGTTGTCTGTCGTAAAGTCGGGAATACCATTAAAGATTCTGTGTATAACAAAATCAAATGGGCTATTGGAAAACAGGAATTTACAGAAGAATTCGATTCTAAACTTTCTCCTATGGAGATTACATTAAAAGCAACCGGGCAAAAGATATACTTCCGTGGTGCTGATGACCCTGACAAGATTAAATCCATTAACCCTGAGTTCGGATATATTGGCATTCTCTGGTTTGAGGAGTTGGACCAATTCGCGGGACCTGAGGAAATTCGTAAGATTGAGCAATCTGCGATTCGTGGCGGCGACCTTGCATGGATATTTAAGAGTTTCAATCCACCAAAAACAATGAATAACTGGGCTAATAAGTACGTTATCGAGCCAAAAGAGAACAGAATAGTTCATTCATCAACTTACTTGGACGTGCCAAAAGGATGGCTGGGGCAGCCATTTATTGACGAAGCGGAACATCTGAAAGAAGTCAATCCAAACGCTTATGAACATGAGTACATGGGAATTGCGAACGGAAACGGCGGAAACGTATTTGAATATCTGGAGATTAGAGATATTACAGATGAAGAAATCAGCCACATGGACAAAATATTTCAGGGGTGTGACTGGGGATTTTTCCCTGATCCGTATGCTTTTATTCGTTTGTATTACAATCATAACACTGAAAAGATATATCTCATTGATGAAATTTACGAAAATAAATGGAGCAATAGGAAATCAGCAGACGAGATTTTAAAAAGAAAATATGATGATTATACTATTACTTGTGATTCTGCTGAACCTAAATCAATCAATGATTATAGAGACTTTGGACTTCCGGCAAGGGGCGCAATAAAAGGACCTGGAAGTGTAGAATACTCCATGAAATGGCTTCAAACAAGAACTATTGTTATTGACCCTAAAAGAACGCCTAACGCTTATAAAGAGTTTTCAGAGTACGAATATGAAAGAGATAAAGATGGAAACGTTATAAGCGGATATCCTGATGAAAACAATCATTTAGTCGATGCTTGCAGATACGCAACAGAATCATTGTGGAGAAGAAGGAGTAACAATGCATAATGGGACTTATAACAACACTAAAAAGGTGGTTTAACATGATTTTCAAAAAACAAGCCGAAGAGGATTTTAATATCCAAGCAGCAGAATTTCCAGAAATGGAATCACTGATTAACCGGTGCGCGAACATTTACAGGGGAGTACCGGAATGGTTAGATGACAAGAATAACATCAAGACGATCAATTTTGCTAAATCTGTCTGCTCAGAGACAGCTCGGCTCGCAACATTGGCGATTGGCATTCAGGTAGACGGTTCCGCAAGAGCTACATGGCTTCAGGAACAGATTGACAAGGTATATTTCCAGATTCGCCACTGGGTGGAATATGGCTGTGCTTATGGAACGGTATTCATTAAGCCGAACGGCGAGAGCCTTGATGTATTTACTCCGGCAGATGTGATAATTGTGGATTACGACAATCAGGAGATTAAGGGGATTATATTCAAGGATTCTTATACTGTTGGACGGAAATACTACACACGGCTTGAATATCATCGTTTTGCTGAGACTACAATAGATGGTATGACAACTTATCCGTACTATGTTTCAAATAGAGCTTATGTATCAAAATCCCCTCAGTCAATCGGTGACAGAATTGACCTTAAACAGACCAAGTGGGCTGACCTTATGGCAGATACACCGCCAATTCTCAAGGCAAACGGTGAGAAGCTGGACGGACCTCTGTACGGAGCGTTGCGGACACCGCAGGCGAACAATGTAGATATCAGTACACCACTTGGACTTCCAATATTTGCCGAAGCCATCGAAGAATTGAAAGATCTCGACATTGCATATAGCAGGAACGCAAAAGAAATTCTTGATTCTAAGCGAACTGTTCTGGTAGATGACAGATTGTTGATGCCGAGTGGTTCACCTGTCTCCGCTATGACACCACAGGCAATGGAGCACAGATGCAAAGAAATGAGCTTGCCGGATTATGTGAAAAATGTATTCGGACAGGACGAGAAAGAGTTCTATCAGGAAATCAATCCGATTCTCAACACAGATACCCGTATAAGCGGCATAAACGCCATTTTAAGCCAGTTAGGGTACAAGATTGGATTCTCTAACGGATACTTTGTTTTTAACGAATCTAGCGGCATTCAGACGGCTACAGGAGTAGAAGCGGAACAGCAGAGGACAGTGCAGTTCATTAAAGACGTTCGAGACAAACTGGAATCCTGTCTGGATGAAGTTATTTACGCGTTGAATGTCTACGCTGATCTGTACGGACTTGCACCGGTTGGGGCTTATGAAGTCAATTATGATTTCGGAGACATCCTCTATGTCAGAGAAAACGACCGTGCAAGATGGTGGCAGTATGTGACTACTGGCAAGGTTCCGGCATGGTTGTATTTCGTGAAGTTCGAGGGAATGACTGAAGAAGAAGCAAAAGCAATGGTCAAAGAAGCCGAGCCAAAGGAACCAACATTATTCGGAGAGGAGTAAAAAGATGGCAGATAAACCAGTAACAAGAGAAGAAAAGTACCTCGCATATCTGACAGGCGATTATACGGGCGAACCCCCGAAGCCGATCACGAGAAAAGAAAAGTATCTGTATAAGTTATGTATAGACGGCATTGGAACCAGTAAAGAAGCCATAGCGGAAGCAGTGCAGACATATCTGTCTGACAAAGGCGTTGGGCTTGACATGGATGCAGATGGCTATGTGAGTTTAAAAGCAAAGGAGAGTGATAACAATGGCTGATACATTTAAGGGAATAATCACGGCAGATGGGAAGAAACGGCAGTTGCCTTATGAAAACGTTCTCAAAACGCCTGTAGCGAACAAAGAACTTGATACTGAGGGTGCATTTGCAGATGCTAAAGTGGTAGGGGACAATTTTAAGAAAGTAAATGCAGAAACTGATT
>OIYS01000209.1_pt1 | contig 43334 bp, 40 predicted proteins | sample 1588271 | NCBI WGS metagenome assembly OIYS01 (sample SAMN03283286) | human gut metagenome | biome: human-associated habitat; material: feces | host: Homo sapiens | place: Peru | collected 2012 | reverse complement strand
CAGTTATTTTTATCTGTTTGGTTATCCATAACTGGACTTATAGAAAACATTCCATTTTGATTACTTTTATCAAGTATGTATGCAAATATACCTGAGCATCTTCTTAAGTGAAAGTCAGAAGATATTAGTGTGTATGTTCTATTTGGTTTTGAGTATAATTTTAAACTATTTACAATGTTTTCATATGTGTCTCTTGATTTGTCTTCTACTAATATGTCTCTCATTATATCCTTTGGTGTGTTAATTTGTTTTAAATATTCTAGCATCATACATACATCTGTTTTAGTTTTTTCTGTACTTATTTTTCCTATTCCACCTGATAAAAGTATTTTGTTTATTAATCCATTTTGATAAAGTTCTAGTGCTTTTTGTAATCTATATTCTTGTGATATTCCTCCAAAAACAAAACCTACATCTGTTTTTACTTGTTTACTTTCTGGCACTTCGAATACTATTTTTTCAATTTTAGGTTTACTAAATAATAAAGCACTTGTATATGATGTATTAGAGAGTTTTTTCATTTTTTACCTCCGCGTTTATTATGTATAAAGATTTTTCGTTTTCTTTAAGTACATAACTATCAAAGTCATATGGAATAGTAACTGTTCCGTTTACTACTTTTAGTTCATGGCTATTTGCATTTATTACTCTGTAAACATTTTTTACTCTTTCTTTTGGAATTATACTGCTTTTTAAAATTTGTTCAGGGTTAAAATCACTTTTGTTTACTATTATTAATAGACCCTTATATATGTCTATTAGCACTACACTATCTTCTTTTTTAAATTTATCAGGTAATTTTATTTTCATCTTTTATTCCCCCTTAATTACTAAAATTATACCAAATTTTATACAAAAAGTCAAAAATACACATTTGTTGTTAAAAAAGTATTGACATACTTACTAATTCTATGATATGATTTTTATGCTTGATTTAATCAAGTGCCTACCGTGGGGAATTAGCTCAGTTGGCTAGAGCACCTGCCTTGCACGCAGGGGGTCGCGGGTTCAAGTCCCACATTCTCCACCAGATTGATAGGAAACTCGAACTTTTATAAATTCGAGAGTAATAAATTACTAACAGAAATGTTAGTTTTTTTGTTATTTAAGAAAGGAAAAGTGATGAGTTATGACAATAGAAACTAAAGAACTTGTAATAAGTGAAGAATTAAAAAGAAAGGTAGAAATGATTTGTAGGTTTGCTTATGTTGACTACACTATCACAAATGGAAATATTAAAAGTATTAAAAACACAAATATTGCTATGGTTAAACCTCATATAGTAAAAATTAAAGGTATTGATTATTTAATATTTGATGAATGTGATGATATTTTTATAAATGGTTATAAAGAGAAAATTAAGTTTAAAGATTTTGAAGAATATATTAAAACCCACTAAAACCTTGACAAATCAAGAATAAATGTATATAGTATAGAACTAATAAAAGCAAGCAGTATCGCTTTTTAAAGGGGAAAGAGAGGTACTTCTATGATTAAAAGCACATATAACATATTTAAAATTTATACTTATTTATTTAAGAGGAGTCAAAGGTATTAGTCCCACCTAGTATTTTTGACCCCTCTTTTTTGATAGAAAGTGAGGTTGATAAAAGTATGAATGAAGAAAAGAAAATCGCAGGTATTTATAAAAGAGTTTCTACACTCGACCAAAAACGTGAGGGTTTTAGTTTACCCGAACAAGAAGAAAAATTAAAAGAGTTTTGTAAATTTAAAGGTTATGAAGTTTATAAAATATATGAAGATGCAGGTATAAGTGCTAAAAATGATAAAAGACCAGCATATCAAGAAATGATGCAAGATGTTAAAGATAAGAAAATAAATGTTATTGTTGCTTTTAAGTTAGATAGATTAACTCGTTCAGTTTATGACATTGAAAAACTTATGAAGTTTGTTAATGATTATGAATGTGATATTGATTGTATGGCTGATGAATCTAATACAACTACTTCAAATGGTAGAATGGTTATGAGAATAATGACTAGTGTTTCTCAAAATGAAATTGAAAAATGTAGCGAAAGAACAAAGTTTGGTATGGTAGGTGCTATTAAGTCAGGACACATTCCAAATCGTGCTCCATTAGGTTTTACAAGAGATAATAAAAAGTTAGTGCCTGACCCTTTAACAAAAGATGTTATTGTTAGAGTATTCGATTTATATTTAGAGGGTAAATCTCATCAAACTATTGCTAATATATTTAACAAAGAAAAAGTTTTAGGAAAAACAAATTGGTATGACTCTACTATTCAAAAGATATTATCAAACGAACTTTATAAGGGCGATTTTGTAAATGGTAAAAGAACAAAACAACCTACATATTATGAAAATGTTGTTGAGCCAATAGTATCAAAAGAAAAATGGGATAATTGCCAAAGTCAAAAATTAAGAAATGCTAGACACTATGAAAGAACAGCAACTTACTTATTCACAAATAAACTAATATGTTCTAAATGTGGTAGATTTCTAGGTGGAAGTGCTACGACTAAAAAGAATGGAAATAAATATTATTACTATAAATGCGAACATTGTAAAACTAACTTTAAAGAGCAAGAAATAGAAGAAAATATGTTAGCAGCAGTTATTGAACTTACTAAAACTGATGAACTTATAAATGATTACTACACACCATTTATTAAATCTAAATTTGATAATAAACAAATAGACTATGACAAACAAATCAAAGATTTAGATAAACAATTAGATAGAATTAAAACAGCATATATTAAAGGTGTATTGAAACTTGAAGATTTTGATAAAGAGATTAAACACATTGAATTTCAAAAGAACGATTTAGAAAAGAAATATCAAGAACAAAGACAATATGAAAATTTAAGTTTTACTGTTGATGATTTACTTATCTTACAAGATAAACATAACATTGATACATTTGTTAAACCAGAGAAGTTTTTTGCTAATATCTATGGTTGGTTAAATAAGCCAAGAGAAGAAAAACAAAGAATAATATCTACTTACATTGATAATTTAGTAGTAGAAAGAAAAGAAGATAAAACAATAGTTAAAGAAACACATTTTAGAACTAGTTTCTTACTTGATATGATTAACTATAATCAAGATTATGGACTACCTTTAAATTGGTTTCTATTTGAAGATAACTATGGTTATTCACTACCTATGAATAAAGAATTAAAAACAACAGAACAAGCACAAAATTATTTTAATAAACTAGTAGAAACATTAGGAAGTGATTACAAATTAAATTATTATTTTGTTTATCCAAATGATGATTTAAGCGATATAAGTTTTACTTCAAATGTAGATATTGAAAAAATAATTAGAATTATTGCTATTAACGATAAAAAGAAATACAAAGATGATAAATTAAAATTTGGAATTATAACTATTGATTTAAGCGATATTAAAAATATAAATGGCGAGCAACTTTATAAAGGTTTCTTTGAAAAGTTTAAGGAGATGTGTGATAATGAGTTATGCGATATTTAGAGTCGAGCCAATATATAAAATAGCAGATTTAGCACAAATCGGATCGCACAACAAACGAGAGAAAAAAGCATATAAATCTAACCCCGATATAGATATTACAAAAACTAAAAATAATATTGAACTAGTCCCACTTTCAGAGAAATACATTAAAGGTTTTTATAATCTAACAAAAGAGTATAAAAAAGAACACGATAAACGAATGGAAACAATGAGAGATGATAGAAAGAAAACATTTAAACAAATGGTAGATGACGCAAATAATGTAGTCGCAGATGAATTACTATTTACTAGTGATAGTGATTTCTTTAAAGATATGAATAAGAAACAAATTAAAAAATGGGCTGATATTTGTATGGAATTTGTTTATGAAGATTTAGGTTATACAAAAGAACAAATATTACATGCTACACTACACCTAGATGAAAAAACACCACATATTCATTGTGTAGTTGTTCCCTTAATTAGAAAGTTTGATAAAAGAACTAATACTGAAAAATATACTATTTCTAAAAAAGAATATATCAAATCTAACGCCCATTTAAGCGAACTTCAAGACAAATACCATCAAAGACTAGTAGACAAAGGTTTTGACCTTAAAAGAGGCATTAAAAACAGCAATAACGAGCACATTTCAATAAAAGAATTTAAGAAAATTACAAAAAAGTTAGATACTCGTATGGAAAAACAAAATTACCTTATGACTAGAGATTATGAACTACTAGAAGAAAAATTAAAAATTGCCAAACCAACAATAAGTGGCAAAGAGGTTAAAATTGATAAAGATACATACGATACACTAAATAACTTTATGCATACATCAAAAAGAGTTATTAAAGATATGCCTAGAAGTCAAGCATTATTTAAAGAACTAACAGACTACACACAAACATATAAAGATATAGAACAAGAAAGAGATAATATTAAGGTTGAAGTTAAATTATTAGAAAAACAAAATGAAAAATTACAACAAGATTACGATAATTTATTTAACTTACTTAAAACTATCTTACAAGCACTAAAAAAATTCTTTAAACGATTATTAAAAATAGGAACTGAAAATGATAAAGATGATGTTGTTGATGAAATAAAAGAGTATCACAAAAATAATCTTTACGATAATGAAGATTTACACGACATAGCAGATAATACTACAAGAGAAGAAGAAATAAACGATTATTTATACAAAATAAATTATGAATATGATGATCGAGATTTTGATATTTAAAAAACGAGCAACAGCTCGTGAAAAAAACCATTTTGTCGAAATGGTAACACACTACGCTATTGGCAAAGCCAATAACGGTGTGAAAAAGGGAAATTCCCTTTTTAATCCCTTTTAATCATAATTTTAGCAAGGCATATAAAGCCAAGCAAAATTATGTTTTTATTTTCAAAACTTCGTAATGAAAATAAAGAAAAGTTCTAATGAAATAACAATTATTAGAACTTTTTAAACATATTCAAAAAACAAATTATCGTCTTGGGCTACGATTATTTCCTTTTGCATTTTCTATATCAGCATCAATTGAACGAAGTTGTTCTTGTAATTTTGCCATTTGAGCCATTACTCTTTCTCTCTCTTGAATTTTTCTTGTTATAAATTGATCTGATAACTTAGTTTGTAATTCATCAAGTGATTTAAAAAAGTCTTCTTTAGTTAATATACCATATCTATCACAAACAAAAAGTTGCAATTTAGCATTATCCATAACAGTAGGTTTAGTTTTAAGAACTGGAGCAAAAGGATTTTTTTCTAACCCTTTTCCCAAATAATTCCAACCTTCATGTTTAACTTCTGATAAGCCACCACCTATACCATCCATTTCTTCCATTGTTGTATAAGTACCATATACAATGTTATTATTAACTTCTTCTCTTAGACCGTTTTTTTCTAAAAAATCCCTTAAAAGATATCCTCTTAATTCAGCATCAATAGTTATTATTGAATTATTTTGAAAATTACTCACATTAACACCTCCTTGTTAATATAATTATAGCATATAAATAACACATTTTGGTTAATAATTAATATTATTTATCTTCTTTTAAACATTTGATTTTCACAGCCTATTTTTAAAACACTTCTTAATTCCCATATTTTTTCATCAATACCAGGAAATCTATCATCAATGGCTCTTTGTTCTAATAATTCCAAAATACTAGATAGTAATGAATCCAATTGGTGCATTTCTTCTTCTTCATTAGGGGTTAAATCACCAAAATAATGATGTCGATCTTTTAATTCTTTAAGGCGTTTAATGTCGTCATTCATAAATAACCTCCTTGTTATTAATTATTATACCATATTTTTGCGTAAATTAAAAATTTTGATTAAAGGAATTGGCAACTTTATTATTAAAAAAATAAAAATTGTGATATAATTATATTAGTTAGTAGTTATTACTACCTATAAATTTATGCCTAGTGGTTGTTATACTTCCACCAAAAGGGCACCAAATAGTACTTAAAGGAGTTTGGATGATTGCAAACTCCTTTTTTGTACTATTTTACTCGAACTTGCTTAACCGCCAGTTATGAGTTTATAGTACTAAGAATATATTATAAAACTAAAAAAGACAGATATAAAATTATTTAAAATTATATTTGTCTTTTTCTATTATTTCAATAAGTTTTTTAGTACTAAAACTAGGTAAGTGATTTTTTGATAGAGCGATACCTATATATCTACTAGGAATCTTTTCTTTGATATTTAATTCATATAGTTCTTTATTCTTTAATTCTTTTTGTATATATTTCTTAGTTACATATCCAATACCTAGTCCTATTTTAGAAAATTCTACAACTAGAGAATAACTTGCTAGTTCTATATTAGGTTTTAGAATAACATCGTTTTCCTTAGCAATGTTATCTAAAAAATCTCTAGTATTAGAACCTTTTCTTTGTAGTATTAAAGGATAATTATTTATATCGTTTAGTGATATTTCTTTATTAATTAATTCTTTGAATTTACTATTTACTACAAAACAATCATTTATCTTCTGGCATTTAATTATTTCAATATCATTACCGTAATCTTTATTGTTAATATTTAATATTACTATATCAATTAATCCATTTTTTAATTTAGATATTAATTCTGTAGTAAGTCCTGTTATAATCTGAATATCTATTTTAGGATATAAAGAGTGAAATTCTTCTAGAAATGGTAGTAAGAATTCTTTTGTTAAAGTAGTATTGATTCCAATTTTTATACATCCAGTCTCTAAGTTAATAAGATTGGTAAACTTCTTTTCAGCATTATTAATATATTCCATAGCTTGTTTAATATAGTTATAGAATTCTTTTCCTTCTTCTGTTAATATAACCCCTCTTTTAGTTCTTATAAAGAGGTTTCCTCCTAATTGATCTTCAAGATTCTTAATAGATTTACTAATAGCAGGCTGTGATATATTTAATTCTTCACTTGCTTTAGTAATATTACTATGATTAGCAACTACATAAAATATTCTATATAATTCAAAATTTATATTCATAATAACCTCCAGTTATGATAAACATAACAAATATGTATTTTGATTATATCACAAAAAGTATTATAATACAAGTAAAGAAAGGAAAAAGGTTTAATTTACATAAGGTGGTGAAGATATTATGACAAGAGTTTTATATCCGGGAAGCTTTGATCCTATAACAAAGGGACATATGGACATTATATGGCAAGCAAGTAATTTATTTGATGAGGTCGTAGTGGCAGTTATGCAAAATTATTCAAAAAAGATTTCATTCTTTTCTATAGAAGAAAGACTAGAAATGATTAAATATTTATATCGAGATATGAGTAATATAAAAGTTATATCTGGTAGTGGGGTGACAGTAGATGTTGCAATTCAAAATGAATGTAAGGCTATCATTCGTGGACTTAGAAGTTTAAGTGATTATGATTATGAAGTTACTATGCAAGAAATAAATAGAGAAATATCTAATAATATGATAAATACTATTTGCTTATTTGCAGATACTAAATATCAATCAGTCTCTTCTAGTATGGTAAAAGAACTATTTAATCTTGATAAAGATATTATAAGGTATGTAGAACCTACTATTAAAGAAAAAATGTTAATAAAAAAGAGGAGTATAGTAAAATGAGTGAGATAACAATTACACCACTTGGAACTATTTCTCCATATACTAAAGGTAATATGAATTGCCCAGGGGTTTTAATAAATTATAATAATAAAAAAATACTATTAGATTGTGGCAGTGGAATAACTAGACTATTAAAATTCCCTGATACTTTAGAAAATTTAAATGTGATAATTACTCATTATCATAGAGATCATTTCGGAGATATCGGAAGTATCTGCTACGCATCTTATGTCTATCATAATTTAGGATTACTTAATAACAAGATAAATATATTTTTACCTAAAAATGATTATGACTTTAATAAGAAATCTATAGTATCTAGTAAAGAGAGTTATGCCAAGTATTTTGACATAACTGATAGTTATTCATTTTTTATAGATGATTTAAAAATAACTTTTCATGATAATAAATCTCATACCATAGAAGCATTTATGGTAAAATTACAAAATAAAGATTTTAAGATTATATATACTTCTGATATTGGTACTTCTAATTTTGATAATTTAGTAGTCTTTTGTAGAGATGCAGATTTAATCATTTGTGAGAGTTCACTTTTAAGAAAATATAATTCTAATAGTACTACTCATATGACTGCTTATTATGCTGGATTGTTAGCAAGCAAAAGTAGTGCTAAAAAACTATTATTGACACATTTTTGGCCAGAGGAAGATAAAAGTTTATATTTAGAAGAAGCAAAGGATGTTTTTAGTAATGTAGAGGTGGCAGAAGAAAGTAAAAAGATTATCTTAAGAAAATAATATTATTATGGTAGTTGCTAATCTTAATCAAAAGTATAAAGAAATAATTTTTATTATAAATTGTTAACTTTATTATTTTTTCTATAATAAAGTATTAAAGTATGATATAATTGTTTTGAATGGTGATAGTGATGAATAATGATTTAAAAAAATTATTTGATATTTTGTTGACAGAAAAACCAAGTAACTTTATCAAGAAGAATGAAGATTATATTTTTAGTATTATTCCAGAACTAAAGAAGGCAAAAGGGTTTAATCAAAATAATCCTTGGCATATTTATGATGTTTATGAACATATTTTATGTGTTGTAGATGGAGTACCTCAAAACATAGTTTTAAGGTTAGTAGCACTTTTTCACGATATTGGTAAACCTTATACTTATACAGAAGATGAAAATAATATCGGTCATTTTTATAATCATTGGATTAAATCTTGCGAAATATTTTTGAATTTTTCGAAGAAATATGAATTATCGGATGAATTAACTAGTTTGATAAAAAAATTAATATATTATCACGATATTAATATTTCAAAATTAAATGAAGATAAACTAGATGAGTTTTTAAATAAATTTGATGTCGGTGAAATTAATATGATTTATATAATAAAAAAGAGTGATTTACTTGCACAATCTCCGGAATATCATTATTTGCTTAATGAATATGATTTACAGAGAAAAAATATAATGGCATTTTATCGAGATAGAAAAGATAAGTAGATTAGTAAAATATTGAAAATGTGGTAAATAAAAATTATTGCATTTTTAATTTTATATATGACAAAATTAAAAAATATGATAAAATAATATATGTAGATATTTTATGTATAAGAAGTGATAATATTATTCTGAAATAATTTTTTGTGAGGTGAAAAATATGAAAGAAATAAGATTAAATATTGGAAGTTTTTGGGAAAATTCTTCTAATATTGATTCTGATATTAATTCAATAAATTGGAATATTGAAAACAATAAAGGCAAAAAAATTATTATCGATTTACCTATTTCATATTTTGATTCAAGTTTTTTTAAAAATATTTCTGATTTAAATGCAATTGAGTTTGAATCAAGAGATGGTCGTAGATACAAACCAAATGATATATTAATGATAAATAATAAATTAATTGATATGACTAGTAATATTAATAATAGTATTCTTAGTCTTTTTGAAAAGTTTATATCTATATATTCTTTTGTTGTAAATTACAAATTTTACAAGCAAGTTAATGATAAATATCCAGATATAGGAAGAAGTCCATATTTGTTTTTGAATGATGATTATATAAATTGTGTTGGAATATGTCAGTTCTTATGTATATTATGTAGACAAATTGGAATAAATATTACAATGTTAGCAGATGAATTAAATAAACATGCTATATGTTATTTTTATATTAAAGATGAAAAGTATGGAATTGATGGATATTTTTATACTGATCCAACTAATGATACTAAAAGTGATATTAATTCAGAAATTAAATATAACAATATGATAAGAAGAATTACATTTAAAAATGATTTTGAAAAGTTTTTAAATAGTAATGTACAGTTGTTTTATCCAAGAGATATTGTTGATATTAGTTTATTCTCTAAATATATTTTATTTTTAAAAACAAATAATTCTTTTATAGAAAGTAGTGAAAAATCAATTGATTTACTGTATCGTTTTAGAGAAGAGTATAGGACAAAACAAAATTATATTTCTTATGATATTATTTATGATGCAATTTCTCAAGTTGAAAGTTTGGGATATATTCCAAGTATAAAAGGTAGCAAAGATGATTTGAAAAATCTATTATTTATTCAAGAAGTAGAAGAAAAAATATTAATGGGAGAGTCGACAGAAGATTTAATTTCTTATTTTGTAAACTCAACTATAAATAAGAAAAGTATTTAGTAATATAGGAAGTGGTAGTATGAATCAAGAGAGAATTGGTAACTTAATAAAAGAACTTCGTAAAAAGAATAATTTAACTCAAGAGAAGTTTGCAGAAAAATATGGAGTAACATATCAGGCAGTTAGTAAGTGGGAAAACGGGAAGAATATTCCTGATATATCTTTACTTAAACAGATATGTGATGACTATAATATTAATATTAATGATTTACTAGAGGGGAAAAATAGTGAAAATAATCAAAGTAAAAAAGTAAATAAGAAAAAGATAGTTTTAATTTCATTAGGTGTATTTGTTGTTTTATTAGGAGTTATTTTATTTATTGTATTTCATGATGACTCATTTACTTTTAAGACAGTATCATCGAATTGTTCTAATTTTGAGATATCAGGTAGTATAGCTTATAATAAGAATAAGTCATATTTATATATATCTAATATAGACTATTGTGGTGGTACTGATAATAATTTATATAAAAGTATTGAATGTATATTATATGAAGAACATGGTATGGTTAAAGAACAAATAGGTAGTTATAGTTATGAAAAAGATAGTAGTATTAAGTTAAATGATTTTTTAAAGGATGTAAATTTTAGTATAGATAATTTTGCTAAAGAATGTAAGAATATTGAAAATAGTAATATTACTTTAGAAATAAGTGCAACTTCAGAAGATGATAAAACTACTATTTACAAGGTTCCATTATCTATGAATAAGAGTTGCAATTAAACTCAACCTAGAGTTTAGTTAATTCAACTTAAGTTATATAGTAAGAAAATAATAAATAATTTATACTGATTATGAGGTGAGAAAATGAAAAAGAAAATAGTAATTGTAATAGGGGTAGTTTTAGTTATAGCGTTAGGAGTTTTAGGATATCTTTACTTAAATAAAGAAAAAAATACCAATATTGATGGTAAGAAATTTGCTGAAGAGTATACTAGTGTTACTAAGGATAATGTCTTTGTTTATAGAAGTGCTGAAGAGATAATAAATATATTAGAACATGGAACAGGAGTAGTATATTTAGGTTTTCCAGAGTGTCCATGGTGTACTGCTTATGTACCATATTTAAATGAAGTAGCTAAAGCAAATGATGTAGAAAAAGTATATTATTATAATATTTTAAATGATAGAAAAGATAATACAGATAATTATAAAAAAATGGTAGATATTCTTAAAGATTATTTAAAATTTGATGAAGAAGGAAATAAGAGAATATATGCTCCATCTGTAATAGCGGTAAAAGATGGTGAAATATTAGATTTTGATGATGAAACAGCTTGGGATACTAAAGGCTATAAGACTCCTGAAGAATATTGGAAAAATGAAGACTTAGAGGGTCTTAAGAAAAAACTTGCTAAGATGTTTGAAGAAACTAAAACTAATATCTGTACAAGTGACTGTAATAAATAAAAAAAGACAAGTAACAATACTTGTTTCAGACTGTTGACAAAGTCGCAAGATTTTGAAAAACAGTCTTTTCTTTTTATTAAATATGTTGTATAATTAAATTGTAAGGTTGCTTTTATAATACCTAAATAAAAAGCTTACTAAACCTTACTTTTTTTATTGAAATGTGATATAATTATATTAGGTATTATAAAGGAGTAAGTGATAACCATGGCAATGACAAAAAGACCAAAGAAACAATATTCAAGTGAAATTATTAATTTAGAAAATATGATTCCTGAAAATCATTTTTTGAGAGTTATTGAGGAATATTTTGATTGGAACTTTATATATGATGAAGTAGAAAAACAATATTCTATATTTGGAAGACCAAGTATAGATCCAGTTGTTTTATTTAAGATTCATATTTTAAAGTTCCTTTTTCATGAAGATAGTTTAAGAAAAACTTATGATGCATTACAATATAATGTTTTATACAAATGGTTTATTGGATATGGTATAAATGAAGAAGTTCCAGATCATTCAACATATTCGCAAAATTATAAAAGAAAGTTTTGTAAATTAGAAAAAGATATATTGCAAACTGTTTTTGATAAAGTTATTGAATTATTAATTGAATATGACTGTTTAGATACTACAGCAGTTTATATTGATTCAACTAATACAAAAGCATATGCAAACAAAAAGAAAAATCATAAAGAAATAGTAAAAATAGAAGCAAAAAAATATCAAAAAGAATTAGAGTTAGAAATAGCATTAAAAGGTTTACATGATTCGGAATTAACTGAAAAAGAATATTTAGAAGAAGTTGAAAAAATAATAAAATGTAATGAAGAAGTAAATACAGAAGAAGTAATTGGAGAAAAAGAAGTAATAATTAGTGATACAGATTCAGATGCTGGTATGCTATATAAAAGTGATAAAGAAAAAATGTTTGGATATAATACATCAGTTATTTGTGATAACAATAATTATATACTAACTGTAGATACAAATCCAAGTAATATGCATGATTCAGTTGCTTTTTATGATTCTTTTGATAACTTTACTAATAATTATGATATTTCAAAAACTAAATATTTTGTTGGAGATGCAGCATATTTAACTAATCATATATGTAAAACAATAATAGAACTCGAAATGATTCCAGCATTACCATATAGTAGATTAGGTTATAAAAAAGGATATTTTAAAAAATATGAATTTGTATATGATGAATTAAATGATATTTATATTTGTCCTAATGGAAAAGATTTAATTTCAAACGATAAATACAATAAAGATGGATATAAAATATATAAAGCAGACAAATGTGATTGTAGTGAATGTCCATTTAAAGAAAAATGTACAAAATCTAATTATAAACAAATCTTAAGACATGTATGGGAGGAATATAAAGAAATGGTAAATGATTATAGACATCATCAAGATGTACGAGAAATATATAAGCAAAGACCACAGCATATTGAAAGGGTCTTTGCAGATGGTAAAATGAAGTATGGATTAACAAAGACATACTTTAGAACTAGGGAGAAAGTTCATAGAGAGCTTACTCTTCTTTATGCGTGCATGAATCTCAAAAAATTTGCATTACATCACTATGTCTAGTAAAGATGATACTAAACTATTCTTATAAAATACATCACAAAAGATAAAATTATAATATAAAAAGACAAATAAGTATTTTTATTTACCTATTTGTCAACAGTCTGAATAGACTTTGTAAAGTCTATCTATTACCTAAAACAAAACATACAACTATACCAATAAGTAAAAGTATAGTACCAATATTAATAAATCCCATACTCTTCTGTCTTTTAGGAACATCAAGTTTAATTCTTGGCATAGTACTAGTAAATTCAAGATTGTCACCAATTAATTTAACTTTTTTAACAACAGGAAGAGACATATTCTTAATCTTATCATCACTAATACCATTACACTCTTTAATTTTTTCAATATCCATTCTATCTTTTTCTCTATTAAGCATAAGTTTATCACAAGCAATAAGTTCTAAAGAAATAGACATATATTTTTTGTTATCAGAAGAAACATAAGGAACAATATATTCACTTAGTTTAGCATTAATATTTTTAATAATACCAATCCTATTATGACAATCAAAATTATATTCCATAATACAATTATCTTTTTCTTCAAAAACAGCAATATTAACTTTTATACCATCTACTATTACTTGAAAACCATAATCAATATTATTAATAGTATAAGTCAAACTATCTCTCTTAGGATCATATAAATCATTTTTTCTAAAGATTTCTCTTATCATAGGAATATCTTTTTTATTACATATCAAATCTAAATTACTATGCTTTCTAAAAGAAGATTCACCAAGTAATAAATAAGGAACAATACCACCCCTTAAATAAACTTTAGCACTAGTTTTATTCATTTTATTAACTTTGTCATATACCTTAATAATATCATCATAAGAAAAGCCCATCTTTTCCAAATTAGCATTATATGTAGCAACACTATTATTAAAAATAGTATCAATTCTAGTCTTAATGACATCAATGTCTTCATTTCTATTTTTAAATGCCATAATTAATTTTTCTTTATTCTCATTTGGAACATACATAGATGCCTTCTCTAACTCACTAATTTTATCCTCTATATATGAAACAATAATATTGTTTTTTTCTTCCACTTGTATCACCTACTATTTTCATAATAATTATAGCATACAAAAACTAAGTATGTAAAGAAAAAGAGAGAAATTTCTACAATTTTATTCTCTCTTCAACATATTTTTCAATATCTTCTATTTTAATATTCTCTTGCTTCATAGAATCTCTATCTCTTATGGTAACAATACCATCATTAATAGTAGTATCATCAATAGTGATACAAAATGGAGTACCTAAAGCATCTGCTCTACGATATCTTTTACCAATACTACCAGATTCATCATAAAGAGTCATAAAAGATTTAGATAAATTTCTATATATTTCCATCGCTTTATCACTATGATATTTCTTGACTAAAGGAAGCACACAAACTTTATAAGGTGCAAGAAAAGGATGAAATCTCATAACTTCTCTAGTAGTAGAATCTTCTAATACCTCTTCTGTATAACTATCACATAAAACAGTTAAAATAGTTCTCTCAACACCTACTGATGGTTCTATAACATAAGGAATATATCTTTCATTAGTTTCAGGATCAATATACTCCATAGATTTACCAGAAACTTTTTGATGAGAAGTCAAATCATAGTCAGTACGAGATGCAATTCCCCATAATTCTCCCCAACCAAAAGGAAATAAATATTCAATATCAGTAGTAGCATTACTATAAAAAGAAAGTTCTTCTTTTGAATGGTCTCTAAGTCTTAATTTATCTTTATTAATACCAAGTGATAATAAATAATTATAACAAAAATCTTTATAATATTTATGCCATTCAAGTTCAGTACCAGGTTTACAAAAGAATTCAAGTTCCATTTGTTCAAATTCTCTAACTCTAAAAATAAAGTTACCTGGAGTTATTTCATTTCTAAAAGACTTACCAACTTGTCCAATACCAAAAGGTACTTTAAGCCTCATACTTCTTTGAACATTCTGAAAATTAACAAATATTCCTTGAGCAGTCTCTGGTCTTAAATAAATAGTAGATTTAGCATCTTCTGTAACACCTTGAAATGTCTTAAACATTAAATTAAATTGTCTAATATCAGTAAAATTGCTCTTACCACACTTAGGACAAGGAATCTTATTACTTCTAATATATTCCATCATTTCATCCTGAGTCATAGCATCTCCAATTTCACTTCCAGCATAATCATCAATTAACTTATCTGCTCTATGACGAGTTTTACATTCTTTACAGTCAATTAAAGGATCAGAAAAAGTCTTTAAATGTCCTGAAGCCTCCCAAGTTTTTGGATTCATAAGAATAGCACTATCAAGTCCAACATTATTCTCATCTTCTTGAATAAACTTTTTAATCCAAGCCTTTTTAACATTTTCTTTTAATAAAGCACCTGCTGGCCCAAAATCCCAAGTATTAGCAAGACCACCATATATCTCACTACCCTGAAATATAAAACCATATTGCTTACAAAAATTAACTAACTTAACCATATCTATATTATTCATAATAATTCCTTCTTTCTTAATTAAATATAATATCACAATTATACATATTATTCAATAACTTCATAAATTAAATTAACATTTTCTACCATTTTATCACTAATAGTAAATAACTTATCAACATCTATTAAAGGCAACTGTCTATTAGTATATAATTTCATAATAGTATCTCCAACATTTACAATATCATTAATACCCTTTTCAAATATAATACCAGCAGAATAATCAATATTATCATCTTTACTCATTCTGCCTGCTCCCAAAGCACTAGATAACTTTGCAACTTCTAAAGAGTAAATAGAAGTCAAATATCCCTGTTTTTCACTTTTAACATCATAAACATATTGACTTCTAGGAAGCAAGTTTACATCTCCACCTTGATATTTAATAAATTCAAGTAATTTATTATAAGCCATCTTATTACTAATAACATCATTAACTTTATTTTTAGCCTCTTCATAAGAAATATCAAGTCCCAATTTAACCATATAAGAAGATAATTCTATACATAATTTCATTAAATTATTATCAGGATTATAATATAAAGAATTAATTACCTCTAATACTTCAACAGAATTACCAATATTATTACCCAAAGGAATATCCATATTAGTTAATAAACAAATAACCTTCATATCATTTTCTTTACCAATCTTAATCATTAAATTAGCAAGTCTTTTAGCATCACTAATATTTTTAATAAGTGCACCTTCACCAACTTTAATGTCAAGTACAAGTCTTTTAGACCCAGATGCAATTTTTTTACTCATAATCGAAGAAGCAATAAGAGGAATAGATTCTGTTGTTCCAGTAACATCTCTTAAAGCATATATCTTCTTATCAGCAAGTGCTATATCTTCAGTTTGACTAGTAATAGCCATTCCAACATTTTTTATTTCTTCAATAAAAGTATCAATAGATAAATTAACATTAAATCCAGGAATACTTTCTAACTTATCAATAGTACCACCAGTATAACCAAGACCTCTACCACTCATTTTAGCAACTTTACATCCACAAGCAGATACAATAGGAGATATAATTAAAGTCGTCTTATCCCCTACACCACCTGTAGAATGCTTATCAACAACATTACTTAGACTGCTTAAATCTAACCTACTACCTGATAAAATCATATACTTAGTTAAATAAATAACTTCATTATCAGTCATATCATTAATAACAATAGCCATAAGCAAAGAAGACATCTGATAATCTTTAATATTACCATTTACAAAATTATCAACAACATATTTAATTTCTTCTTCACTAAGTTCTAATTTATTTTTTTTCTTTAATATAATATCAATAATATTCATATCATCACCATCATAATAACTATATCACATTTTTAATTAGTAATCAATTAAAATTATTGAAAAAACAAGAAGAATTATTTATCCTCTTGTTTCTTATCATGATTCCATATAATATTAGTTTTTAATACCAATAAAAGAGTCAATACAAATAATATAATATAAATAATAATACCATATTTATTAGTACCAAGCATCTTATTACCAATTGCATACAAAATAGAAGCTATAGCAAATAAAATATCAACTAAATAAATAACTAATACTGTTTTCCTTTGTGATAATTTAAGTTTTAATAATTGATGATGTAAATGATTCTTATCAGGTTCTCCAAGTGGCTTATGATTAATTAATCTTCTAAGTATAGCAAACAAAGTATCCATAATTGGTATAGCAAGTAATAATATTGGAACTATAAATGAAGTAAGTGTAATATTCTTAAATCCAAGTAAAGCAATAACCGCTATTATATAACCTAAAAACATACTACCTGAATCACCCATAAATATTTTAGCAGGATTAAAGTTATGTACTAAAAATCCTAATGTACTGCCTAGCATTATAAATGTAAGTAGAATATCTAATCCATTAGAATTATTAAGAAGCATTGCTATAATACCTATAGTTAAAAAATATATACTAGCAATACCAGAAGATAGTCCATCTAATCCATCAATTAAATTAATACAATTAATAATAGCTACTATAAATATAATAGTAACAGGATAAGCCAGTATTCCAAAATCTATATATATCCCAAATGCTGATACATCTTGAAGAAGTATTCCACCATATAAAGGTACAATAGAAGCACCAACTATTTGTGCTAAAAACTTCCATTTAGCAGGTACTGGTTTAATATCATCAAATATACCAGTAACAAGTATAATAAAACTACCAATAAGTATTGCATTCATTTGAACAGAATGAATACCAAATAACATATAACCAAGTAAAAAACCAGCATATATACCAAGTCCACCTAATCGTGGAATAGGCTTTTTATGAACTTTCCTCTCATTAGGAATATCCATTGCTCCTATAAACTCTGCTATTTTCTTTACAATTGGTATAAATAATGCTACAAAAATAAATGTAACTCCTACCATTAATAATACTCTAGTTATTTCCATAAATACAACTCCTCAAAAACTTAATACATTTATATTATATAACATATTGAGTATTTTATCAATTATATTTCATTAATATACAAGTAAACAAACAACAATTTACAATTTAACATTTTAAAACCATAAAAAAGTAAACATATTTCTCTTCATAATGTTTACTTTTATATTATTCACTATTTACTATTCTTAGCAAAATTATAAGAATCTTTCACCATATCTTCAATACCAAACTCTGCTGTCCAATTAAGTACATCTTTGGCTTTAGAAACATCAGCATAACAAGATGCAATATCTCCCTCTCTTCTGCCAACAATTTTATATGGTACATCAATATTATTATATTTTTTGAATGCTTCAACTAACTCAAGTACACTATATCCATTACCTGTACCTAAATTAAAGACATCTATACCTTTCTTACTTAAAACCCATTCAAGAGCTTTAATATGACCTCTAGCTAAATCGACAACATGAATATAATCTCTTACTCCAGTACCATCAATAGTATCATAATCAGCACCAAAAACTGATAATTCCTTTAATTCTTTTACAGCAACCTTAACAATATAAGGCATCAAATTATTAGGTATGTCATTAGGTGATTCCCCAATCAAACCACTTTTATGTGCTCCAATTGGATTAAAGTATCTAAGAAGGGCTATATTCCAACTATTATCAGAGTAATATAAATCATTAAGTATTCTTTCATTAATAATTTTAGTTTCACCATAAGGATTAGTAGCATGACCAACTTCAGCAGTTTCTTTTATAGGTAAACTTTTAGGAGTACCATAAACAGTAGCACTAGAAGAAAATACTATATTTTTTACATTATATTCCTTCATAACTTCACATAAAGTAAGTGTACTATCAATATTATTTCTATAATACATAATAGGTTTTTGTACAGACTCACCTACAGCCTTATAACCAGCAAAATGCATAACTGCAGCTATTTTATGCTCAGTAAATATTCTTCTAAGTAATTTCTTATCACAAACATCACCTTCATAAAATACTACATTTTTCCCAGTAATCTTTTCTATTTTATCTACTACATCTCTTTTAGAATTATATAAATTATCAATAATAACTACTTCATAATTATTATTTAATAATTCTACAGCAGTATGACTTCCTATATAACCAGTACCACCTGTTACTAATATTTTCATTATTGACCTCCATTTAGATAACTAATAAATTTATTCATAGTTGTGTATGTAACCATTACCCATCTAGGTATTTTAAATTTATTTATTCCAGGCTTTACATTAATTTGACCGCCTTCATATTCACCACCAAAAGCCATTGTAAAGCCAGCTTCTTTTAGTAATTCAATAGAATGACTATTATATTCATAAAAAGGATAACAAAATGCCGTTGCGCCATTCAAAATATCTCTAGATTCCTTTAAGTCTTTTAATATAACATCATCACTTAAACATGTTAAACCACCACCTTGTCCATGACCACTTGGACATGTACCAACATCATGTAAATTATGCGAATGAGATTGCAATTCAACATAATCTGACTTTTTAAAGTCTTCACTAACGTTATATCTAGATGTTACGATAAAAGCAGTAGCATTAAGTTGATATTCTTCTAATATTTGCGTAGCAAAATTAATATTTCTTCCATCATCTAAAGTTATAACAACACTTTTAGGCAATTGAATTTTTCCATCAATGTACATTTCAAGTTCTTTCATAGTAGGTGTAAAGAAATTATTTTCTTTAATATATGATAAATGTTCTCTAAATTGTTTTTCAGGATGACATATTACTTGATCACAAGTTTCTTCATTAGGAGAATATACAAAATGATAATTTAATACTGCTATACCTTTAGTATTACTATCTTTTGTATTAGTATTATCAATTATTTCTTTAACATCATCTTTAACAATGTACATAAGCATATTTTCGTACTCAACATAATACTTATCATCATCAGAAATAATTATTGGCAAATTATAAGATTTATTAATTTTAAATAATGGTTTACCTTCATAATAAAAAGTAGTTTCTTCATTAGTAACAATATTTTTATTAAATGGAATATATTGTTTATACCTGTCATTTAAAGTATAGAAATCATCAGACTTCTCCACCGAATCATACTCAATATAATAGTCATCATCTAAACTTGATATTTTAAAATATTTGTTTTTAAATTCATCCTGTTTTTCAAGTTTTAACAGAGTTCCCCTATAAACAATACCATTTTCGATATATTCACCACCATTATTTATATAAAGTTTAGTGTCATATTTAACTTTCACAATTTCACTATAATACTTACTATAATCAACAATTTTAGGAATATTATTTTTTTGTACACAGAAATAAATTATACCTACAACTAACAGAACTAGTAACAGTAAGAAGAACACCTTTTTAATATTCTTTTTTCTTTTTCTTCTTTGTTTCATAATTTCCTCTTTATCTACCAATAGACTTATAAATTATATCTTTCGTATCTTTCAAATCATAACAATTTCTTCCATCATAAACTCTAGGAGTTTTCATTAACTTTTTATATTTTTCAATATTATACTCTTTAATTTCAGGCCATTCAGTCATTATAAGAGCAGCATCAGCACCTCTAATAGCATCATCGATATTATCAAAATAAGTAATAGTTCCAGTAACACCATCATTTTCAAATTTATAAGATATTTTTTTCTGAAAACTTTCAATAGAAATAGGATCAAATGCCCTTATATTAGCACCAACATCTAATAAAAGTTCAATATTATCTATTGATGGAGCTTCCCTTAAATCATCAGTTCCGGGTTTGAAAGTTAATCCAAGAACAGCAACATTAACATTTTTTAAAGTAGTTAAATCTGATTTCAACTTTTCAAAAAGTCTAATTTTTTGTGCCTTATTTACTTCAATACATGCCTTAACTGTTTTTAATTCAACACCAGATTGAACACTTAACCAATGCAAAGCCTTAGTATCTTTAGGAAAACAGCTTCCACCATATCCAATACCAGCATTTAAAAACTTATTACCTATTCTAGCATCATAACCCATTCCCTTACTAACATCTTGAATATTTGCTCCTAGTTTTTCACAAAGATTAGCAATTTCATTAATATAAGAAATCTTCAAAGCTAAAAAATCATTAGAAGCATATTTAATCATTTCAGCACTTCTTCTATTAGTAGAAAGAATAGGAACATTATAAGGTTCTTTAGTAAGTGGAGCATACATTCTTTCTAAAACATTTTTAGCTTCTTCACACTCTGTACCAATTACTATCCTTGAAGCAAACAAAGTATCTTTAACAGCAGTTCCTTGAGCCAAAAACTCTGGATTACTAGCAACATTTATATTTACTCCATTTTTAACATTATCCCTCAAAAACTTTTCTATTTCATCATTAGTTCCAATAGGAACTGTTGATTTTATTACAACTACACAATTATTTTCAACAGAATCTGCTATTTGTCTACAAACTCTATAAACATAATCTAAATTAGCAGAACCATCTATTCTCTCTGGTGTACCAACGCCAACAATAATAACATCTGCATTTTTATAAGCATTCTTATAATCTGTAGTATAACAAAGTCTATCTTTATTTTTTTTCATTAACTCTTCTAAATCTTTTTCATATATTGGACTAATACCATTTCTCATTAATTCAATTTTTGCTTCATCAACATCAACACAAGTAACACTATGCCCTATATTTGCCAAAGCTACACCTGTAACCAACCCAACATATCCTGTTCCAGCAACTGCAATTTTCATATTAAAACTCCTTTTCTATATTATAACTATTTTTATAGTTACCATTCTTAATATTTTCTATCCAATCTTGATTATTAACATACCAATCAATAGTTTCTCTAATACCATCTTCAAAATTATAACTTCTTTTCCATCCAAGTTCTTTTTCTATTTTTGAAGAATCAATAGCATATCTCAGATCATGACCTTTTCTATCAGACACATAAGTAATTAAATCATCAGGCTTTTTTAAATAAGCCAAAATAAGTTTAACTAATTCTATATTAGTTTTTTCACTATTTCCCCCAATATTATAAACTTCACCAATTTTTCCATTATGTAATATCATATCAACAGCAACATTATGATCATGAACATGAATCCAATCTCTTACATTAAGACCATTACCATATACAGGTATTTTTTCATTATTCAATGCCTTACTAATTACAACCGGTATTAATTTTTCTGGAAACTGATAAGGACCATAATTATTAGAGCATCTAGAAATCGTACCAGGAAGTGAAAATGTTCTAATATAAGCTTGAACAAGTAAATCCGCCGATGCTTTAGATGCAGAATATGGACTAGACGTATGTATAGGAGTTGTTTCCTTAAACTTAAGTTCTTTTTTATCAAGAGGTAAATCTCCATACACCTCATCAGTAGATATTTGATGATATCTTTTAACTTTATACCTTAGAGAAGCATCAAGTAACACTTGAGTACCGATAATATTTGTCATTAAAAATACATTCGGATTCTTTATAGAATTATCAACATGACTTTCAGCAGCAAAGTTAATAACCCAATCAAACTTTTCTTCTTTAAAAATTGCATCTACTCCTTCCTTATCAGTTATGTCACATTTGATAAACTTAAAATTTTTCTTATTAATAATTGTTTTTAAATTATTAAAATTACCAGCATAAGTAAGAGCATCAATACAAACAAAATTATAATCAGGATACTTATCAACCATATATAGTAAAAAATTACTACCTATAAATCCTGCTCCACCAGTTACTAATATCTTCATCTTTTTTCCTCCTCTAGCAATGACAAAATATATTTACCATAATCAGTCATCTTTAACTCTTCACCAATTTTTCTTAACATATCATTACTAATCATTTTCTTTCTCCAAGCAATTTCTTCAATACAAGAAACATAATATCCCTGTCTAGATTGAATAGCCTCAATAAATTCAGCGGCCTTAAGCATATTTTCAGGAGTACCAGTATCTAACCAAGCAACACCTCTTCCCATCATAGCAACATTCAATTTACCTTCATTCAAATATTCATTATTAATAGAAGTAATTTCAATTTCACCTCTAGCAGAAGGTTTTACTTTTTTTGCCTTTTCAACAACAGAATTATCATAAAAATATAATCCAGGAACAGCTAAATTAGATTTTGGTTCCTTTGGTTTTTCCTCTAAAGAAACAATTTTTCCATTACTATCTATTTCAACAACACCAAAAGCAGTCGGATTCTTAACACTACAAGCAAATATAGTTGCTCCATCATTATTTTTAGCATCCTGTAAAACTTCTGATAAATTACTTCCATAAAATATATTGTCACCAAGAATTAGGCAAACATTATCTTGACCAATAAATTTTTCACCTAAAATAAAAGCATCAGCTAATCCTCTAGGTTTTTCTTGAATTACATATTCAAAATTAACGCCTATTTTTTCTCCAGTTCCTAATAAAGTTTTATAATTATCAATATCATCAGGTGTAGAAATAATTAATATATCTTTTATATTTGCAAGTAACAAAATAGATAATGGATAATAAATCATTGGCTTATCATATAATGGTAATAATTGTTTAGATACAACTTTAGTCATAGGATATAAACGTGTACCTTTTCCACCAGCCAAAATAATACCTTTAGTCATTAATTTTCACTCTTTTCTTTATAATATTACATATATTATCAACTTCATCAAAAGTTAAGTCAGCATATAATGGCAAAGTCAAAACCTTTTTGGAAATCATCAAAGCAATAGGAGTAGTTCCTGAATAATTTTTATAACAATTAAATTCAGAAGTAATAGGAAAGAAATATTTTCTAGCAAAAATATTATTTTTCTGTAAATCTTCAATTATTTGATCTCTATTAACTCCATACTTATCATCTACTAATATTGGAAAATAAATATAATTAGCTTCAACTTCTGGTTGTGCCTTCCAACATTCAATACCAGGTAAATTACTCAAATTACTTTGATACCTCATAACTATATTCTTTCTTTTTTCAATCTCACCATCAATATATTTTAAATTGCATAACCCCATAGCAGCCTGAAATTCATTCATTTTAGTATTCATTCCTACATAATCACATTCTTCTAGACCAACAAGACCAAAATTTCTTAAATATTCTAATATCTGCTTTAAAGAGTCATTATTAGTTAATATCGCTCCACCCTCTATTGTATGAAATACCTTAGTAGCGTGAAAGCTCATCATAGTAACATCTCCAAAATTACCAATAGGAATACCTTTATATTTAACACCAAAAGCATGAGCACCATCATATATAACTTTTAAATTATGTTTTTCAGCTATTTCTTGTATCTTTTCTACATTACAAACATTTCCATAAACATGTACTCCCACAATAGCAGAAGTTTTATCGGTAATTAAACTTTCTATCTTATCTACATCAATGGTATAATCAACAGGATTAATATCACAAAACACTGGTGTTAAACCATTTTGTACAATTGCATTAGTAGTAGAAACAAAAGTAAAAGGTGTAGTAATAACTTCTCCAGTAAGATTTAAACTTTTAATAGCATTATATAAAGACATATGACCATTATTACACAAAATAACATTTTTAACTCCTAAATATTCTTCTAATTTTATTTCAAGTTCATTATGTAAAGAACCACAATTAGTAAGCCACCTTGAATCCCAAAGAGGTTTGATTTTTTCAATATACTCCTCATAAGTAGGCATCGATGACCTTGTAACATTTATTCTATCCATATTCTATCCTCACTTCTCCTTTTATTTTATTTTATTATAAGAAATCTAACATATCAGTATCAAAAACCGGTATTCTGCAATTTTCATGTACATCTTTTCTTTCTCTAAAAGAATCATCAATAAAAATCGACTTTTTTTGTTTTATATACATACTTTTAGTTTGATTTCCCTCTATATTAATAATTTCATCAAATATATTTCCTATTTTATATCTAGTAATTGATTCTAATATATCTTTTTTATGTCTAGTTAATAAAATAATTTTCTTATTCTCATTCAAGCACTTATATAAATATGAAATTGCACTTGTATTCACTTTTTGGTTTAATATAATTGTATCATCAAAATCTATATATACTGTATCATAATCAATATTCAATTTAAAGGCACCTGCTAAAGCACGATCAAATTCTATCTGATAATCATTTTTAATTATTGAAACATCTATTAATAATGAATTATATAAACTTAATAAAGCCAAATTAACACCATAACCACGTTGGAATTCCATCGTTCCAGCTATTCTTGTTGCTATCTCCATTAACACTAATTCACCATTTTCTCTTCTCTTTAGTTGAAAAAACCAAGCTCCATTCATTTTCAATATTTCATTTATTTTTTGTGCCAATTGTAAAAATTCATCATCAACAATTTCCTTACAATTAACACTTATACCATTTGATATTCTAACTCTTTCCCTTCCTGAACAATAAATAAGTTCTCCTTTATAATTAGTAAAACAATCTATTGTATATTCATCTCCAGGAAGAAATTCCAATATTAAATGATCATCTCTATAATTACTCTTTAATTCTTCTATATTATTTACCTTTTTTGTTCCTTTAGCTCCTTGACCAACATCCGGTTTTAAAAACAAAGGAAAATCATTTTTGTTTACTTCATCAAAATTATATATCTTTGGTATTGGCAAAATACTCTTAAAAAAATCATAAGTTTTCTTTTTTCTTCTACATATCTCACATGCAAGCTGTGAACTTGTAACAACAGTAGCATTAATTTTGTTAAAATTTTGAGCTAATTTTAAAACTACTGAATCGTGCGCTGGTACTATCAAATCAATCTTATAATCCTCTACTATTTTATTTACCTTTTCAATAAAGAGTTCATCATCAACAAAAGGAATATCATCTATATAATTTTCGTATACAAATCTTCCATGATCATCTACTGAATTTCCTCCTACTAAAATAAAATCTTTACAATATTTAACAGCTCTATATACCTCTAGCCCTATTTCCGATCCACAAGGAAATACTAATACTCGTTTCTTCATAATACTAATCCTTTCTTACACTTTTCTTTCTATCTTTTATCATTTTCAATAAATAATCTAATGATTCCAATTTAAATAATTTACACAAAACAAAATAGATTACTATTCCAACAAAAATTTGAATAATCAACAATAAATAAATATTCATACTAATGCTGCCAATAAAGTATACAATAACAAACATAATTATTGAAATAATTAAATTAGGAAATATATCCTTTAATTGTTCGAAATATTTGTAGTCAAGTAATTTTCTATTAGGGTATGAATTAATAAAAGTTGAAATAATAGCAACACCAACTTGACCTAAAGTCATCACATAAACACCATACTTAACAGTAAATACTAATACAGTAATTCCGATTATTTTTTTAATTATTTCAAGTTTCAAATAATAATCACTTTTTCCTACTGCTTTTATTGCTTGTAAATTAGCAGTATTAATAGGATATAAGGCATAAACTATACACAACAATTGCATATATGGAACACAACCTAACCATTTATCAGTTAATAATATTTTAACTACATTTTCAGATACTGCTGCTAAACCAAACATCATAGGAAAAATCAAAAGTGAACTAGTAACAATTGATCTGCGAACCATCTTCTTTAACTTATCTTTAGAATCTTGTTCTTTAGAATAAGCAGGTAACATAACAGAAGAAATGGCACCATCAACATTAACAGCTATCAATTTTGGAAATTGCTCACCTTTATTGTAATTACCTAATGTTTTACTATTATAAAATTTTCCTATTACTAAATTATAAATGTTTTGATATATAGTATCAATAAGAGAGGAACATAATATTTTCCATCCATACGAAAATAGTTTTTTAACCTTTTTCATAGAAAACATTAATTTAGGTTTCCAACCAGAAGTAAACCAAAGTATAATAGTAGTAGCAATAGCATTTGATAATTGTTGCCATACCAAAGCCCAAGCACCATAACCAAGATATGCTAAAGCAATACCTGCAGTACCTGATACTATTATAGCACTTAAACTACTAAAAAACAACTTCTTAAACTTCATATCTCTGGATATTTTAGCATTCTGTACAGAATTTATTGCACCAAAAAATAAAGTTAAAGACATTACACGCAATATCAACGTAATTTGTTCCATTTTATAAAAGTTAGCAATATATGGAGCAATAAAATAAATTATACCATAACATATAATAGCAATAACCATACTAACATAGAATACTGAAGAGAAATCACAATCATCAGCTTCTTTTTTTTGAATCAAAGATGTACTAAAGCCATTTTGCACGAATACATTTGCAATAGCAGTAAAAACAAGTATCATAGAAATTACACCATAATCACTAGGCAATAGCAATCTAGCCAAAATTATAGAAACAATAAATTGTATTCCTTGTGTTCCAATTCTCTCTAAAAATTTCCAAATTAAAGAAGATATAACCTCAGACTTTAAATTAGTTTCTTTTATATTATCTTTTTTTCCCATATTTCACCCTATAATAAATATCATATATAGTTTTATTATTCTTCAAATACAATTTAACTTTTTCACTAAAAGAAAGATCATTATATAGATCATGATACTCAATTTTTTTTATCTCTTTTAAATTACCATTATCTTTATAAAAATTAAATTTTCTATTTAAAATTCTCCCTTTGATTTCACCATCATACTGATATTTTGATTCCTTATTAAAAGAATTATATACTTTAATTTCATTAAGAAAATTATTATTCAATATCTTTTTATTCTTTTTCTGATTTAAAGTCCAAGAGCCAGAAGAATTTTTTCTGTAAAATGACATAACCTTATCTATATGATAACAATTGCCGATAGATAATAAATATAATTTTAAAGGCAAATCACCAACCAAACTATCATTAAAATAATCAGGCAACCTTTTAACATCTTTTTTTCTAAACATTAAAGACGAGGTATGCATACTACTATTATAATTATTAAGAAAATCTATCTCAGTAACAATTCCATCAGGGTATGGACTATTTTCTTCTAATAAAATCCCATCATTATCAACAACGACTGTATTATGTGAAACTAAACTAATTGAAGAATCACTTTCTAATTTATCAAATTGTAATTGTAGTTTATTTTTACTACAAAAACCATCATCACCATCACAAAGAGCTATATATTTACCTTTAGCCTTAGAAAAAACAATATCTAAAATAGAATTCGGTCTTTTTGAGTATTGGTTTTCTTTCTCAAAAATAGTAACTATCTTATTAGGATATTTTTTTTTGTAATCATTAATGATTTCAACAGTTCCATCAGTAGAAGCATCGTCATGAATTATAATTTCATAAGAAAAATTCGTTTCTTGATTTAAAAAACTATCTATAGCTTTAGATATATATTTTTCCTGATTATATGTTACACAACAAATACTAACCATAATTTTTTCTTTCATAAAATACCACCTTACTTCTCAATTTCTTCTTTTAAACTTTTGATAAAACTTTTAGTGTTAGACTTAAATTTTAACATTTTTTTAGTTCTAATTTCTTTAATAATATCGTTTAAATTATCACCATCCTCATATTTCATAATATATCCAACATCTGCAAACATATCAACAATTTGAATTTGATGATCATCTACATGTTCACCATACTTACTAAGTCTAGCAGCAGCGATAATTTTCTTATTCTTTTTCAATGGCCCTACTATCGAGCCAGTACCACCATGAGTTATAATGATATTGGCATTATCTACTAGTTTTCCCATTTCCTCATAACTAATAAAATCAAATATTTTCATTTTTTTACTATCATACTTAGTATAACCAGCTTGAACAATAATCTCTTCATTAATATCAGAATTCTCAATAGCATCTAGCAATCTAGTAAATGGTTGTTTTTGAGTTCCAAGTGTAACTAATATCATTAATATATACCTCCCCAATATTCTGCTTTAGGATAAAATTCAAGCATTGATTTCCATTGGACAACAAATGTAGTATAAGCATTTAATTTATAAATACATTTACCAGTTACTGTTGGCGATGTTCTCTTTGCATAACTCTCTATATATATAACTTTTTTTCTAAATAATTTACCAAAACAACACATGGCAGCAGCAGTATTTGCGCCAGTCGTTACTATCACATCTGGATTATATTTAACAAAATAATAAAATGATTTCAAACAACTCCATAATAATACAAACGGATAAACAAACTTTTGATTTCTAGAACCATAAGGCAAATAATCAATATTATATTTATCTTTCATATCTTTAGTAACATCATTCTTTTCAGTAATTAAAACATATTCATAATCATTAAATATTTCTTTTAATTCTAATATTTGGGTTAAATGACCACCTACACTACTAATAAACATTACTTTTTTCATAATATAACCTCACATAATAATTCCCTTTAATAACCATTTTTGAAAATTAAGAAAAGATGTATCATAGTTTACTCCAACTCTTTGAATTAAATATTTATTATCCTTTCTAGTAGAAATACCAGATTTATCTAACTTAAAAGCCATACGATATTTCTTTTTCTCTAATACCTCAAGAATTTTATCATTATGAACACCATAAGGATAGCAATAAACAGTGGTATTTAAAAATCTCATTTTATCAAAATCATTAGATATTTCTTCTTTAGACATACTCAAAACATAAGGAATATTGCCATTTCTGTTATGCATACCATAAGAATGACTTTGAAGTTCAACATTAGGATACTCTTTTTTTGCCTTTTCAATTAAATCACTTCCAAGAAACTGTTTTTTACTTGAATCATATTTATCAGTAGTTTCTTGAACTTTTTCACCTATCATAAAGTATGTTGCTTTTAAATTATACTTTTTCAATATTGGCATCATTTCATAATAAGTCTCAACATCCCCATCATCAATAGTAATCATAACTGTTCTTAACGAAATTTTCTTTTTGCCATTTCTCCACTCTTCATATTCATCCATTGATAAAGTAGTATATCCCATATCATGCAAATATTTCATTTGCTTTTCAAATCTTTCAGTGGTATCAATCCACGGATCATCTTTATAATACTTTTCCTTTATTTCAGATGGAACAACCTTATGATATGCAAGTACTATAACCTTTCTTTCCTTTAAATTCAAATACAATAATATTCCAATAACACCAACAACAACTAGTGCAACTATAGCAATTAATATTTTCTTTTTCATTTTCTACTCCTCATTATAAATTCTATCTATTTCCTTTTCTATATTACTATTAAAATCTATATAATTAAATTTTGTCTTAATTTTAAAACCATTGTCTAAAAATTCTTTCATACCATCATAAATAGAAGTATCATCATTAGGAACAACTATACCAAATTTACCATCAATATCTTTCTTTGCATCAGATACATTAGTAGTAATTATAGGAATATTTAACACCATTGATTCAATAAAAACAACAGGATATCCTTCTCTTATTGATGATAAAACAAATGCAGATGATTTGGCTAAATATTTATAAGGATTACTCTTTTTACCTAAGAAATGAATATTTTTAATATCTAATTTTTTGACAGTATCCAAATATAACTGATGATCCTCACCATCACCAATGAAAATAACTTCAAAATCATAACCATCTTTATTTAATTTTTCAGTAGCAGTGACTATTCTCAATAATTTTTTATATAAATCAGAATGTCTACACACATTAATAAAATATATTTTATTTTTTTCAAACTTAAAATCATCAATTTCTTCTTCCGCTTTTAACATTATTTGATCTCCATCAATAACATTATTAACAACATAAACTTTATCATCGCGATTAAGTAATCTACATAACACATCTTTAGCATCTTGAGAGACACATATTATCTTATTAAATTTCTGATATTTACATGTCTTTAACCTATTATTCAAAACACTATTAGATATTCCTTGTTCTAAATTACCATGAATATAGACAATACTATTGTCACTAGCAAATCGTGTTAAAGAACATAATATAGGATGTTGATAAGAATAAGATATAGCAATATCATATTTATTAAATACATGATAAATATATCTGCATACTAATTTAACACCAGATAATAATTTACCAAAAGTATTAAATTTATTAGAACAAGCAATTATAAGTTTTATATTTTTTGGTAACAAATCAATATAATTCATATCACCCTTATAAACTAAATATAAAGTTAAATCATATTTGTCATTAAGTTTTGCATAATTAATCAAATTAACTAATGCCTTTTCCATACCACCAAAAGATAATTTTGGCATATAAATTATCATTTTCTTCTTTTTAGTATTAAGTAATTCTAAACCATCAAAATAACTTTTTTTATTCCCATCAAATTTTTCTATTTCTTTTTTATAACAACTAAAGATATCAGGATCACTTATATATTTTTTCATTCCATCTACTAAGCCTTCAATAGAATCATTGACAAGTATACCTAATTTTCCATCATGAAGTGCTTCTTTAGTACCAGTAACATTCGTTCCAATACATAATTTTCCTAAAGCAATTGCCTCATTGATAACTCTAGGAAAGCCCTCATATAAAGATGAACTAATTAAACAATCACAATCTTTAATATATGGATATGGATTATCTAATACTCCATGCAATACAACTTTATTATCCAAATTATATTTTTTTATTAATGCCTTAATATCATCACCAACTGCTGTTTTATCATTACCAACAAAATGAAGAAGAACATTATCATTATCATTAACAATAAGTTTAAAAGCTTCAATTAGTCTGTCATAACTTTTTTGTTCACTAAATCTTCCAACTGCTAAAAAGTTAATTTTTTTCTTGTCAAACTTAAAATTATATTTTTCTTGAGCTTTTTTTTGCATTTCCTCAACATTAAAATAAGTATATATAGTCGATGTTTTACCTCTACAAAAAGGATACTTTTCTAAAAATTCCTCTGTGGTCAAATTAGAAACAGTATAAATATTATCCATTTTTTTATAAGCTTTTTTTACTTCATAATTACCCCAAGGTAATTTACTGGCTTTTAATTTATGATTTTTAAGTCCTACTCTAATCGAAGCAATTTTAATTGAATCAGGATTATTACTAGCAGCAATAAATACTGCAGGATATCCTTCCAAGTAAGCAATTTCAGTTTTATATGTATTTTTTATAACCTTTTTATAAACATATTTAATAAATATACCACCAAGCATATAAAATATATGATAAACTTTTTGTTTAATTTTTGAATCATCAGCATTAATAATAGAATAAATATTAACAGTTTTATCAATTTTTTCTAAGAGTGGTCCTCTTTTTCTTAAAAGAACAATATCTACTTTTTTATTATTCTTTGCAAGTTCATTTACGACATCTACCATTCCAACTTCTGCCCCACCTATATTAAGATCATTAATACAAAATAAATAATCTCTATTTTTACCTTCTTTAATTTTTACATCTTTGAAAATTAAATTAGATAAAGAAAGTAATACAGATAAATAAAATACTGTTTGAGCAAATTGCAAAGTATAACCAACAGAATATAATATGAATAAACCTATACAAAAACCAAAGCCCATCAAAAACTTAGTTCTAGTCATTTGCTTTAATTTTATAAGACATCTAATACCATTAAAAGAAATATATCCTAGGGGAATCAAAATTATTAATATAAATCCTACTATTCCATAACAATAAAATATTGTAAAAAAATCAGTTTCTACCCAAGTACAATTAGGCATATCAGATTGACCATATCCAAATAATTTATCTTTAAAAGAACTAATACTCCATAAGTATTTATTTAAAGTTTTTTGAATAGTTCTATTGTCAAATACAGATGATTTAATATCACGATAATTATATAAAGTAAGCATCATTCTATCATCAAAATTCTTAATAAGTAACTTATCATTATTCATTTTTTCATAATCACTAAATTTATTACTATTTTTCAAATTATCCTCTATCATATTAACATCGCCAACATCATCGCCATTAGAAATATTAATTTGATTTTTAAAATTATCATAACCAAAAGTATATCTAAAAGTAAATATCATGATTAATGAAACAATAATAAAAAACATAGTTTCTTTATTATTTTTTCCATTTTTTATTACATCAACAATTCTCATAATTGTATAAAAAATAGTAATAGCACTAACTGCAAATAAAGGTGTTTTTGTACCAACTAAATAAAAACAAGGAATTATTACTAATATTGTTATTAAATATTTATACCATTTTTCTATGTAATTCTTTTCAAATAAAGAATATATAAGAATAGGAAAAATATATACTAAGGCATGTCCGACATAATGTGAAGATACAGACCATCCTTTCCAACCATGTTTTCCAACAGAATATATATATGTTTTAGGAGAAGTACCAGTAACAACAGAAATTAAATACAAAATAGATATAATAGAAGCCGCATAAACTACAGACAATAATATTTTTTTCCTATCACTATCATTAGAAATTTTAAATATCAAATAAAAATTAATAGTTTGAAGTAAAAAATATCCATAGTTAGATAAAAATCTAACTTCATTAAACAAATTGCCATATGATAATTCAAAAAAGTTATTTCTAATGTTAAATAAATGAATAATGCAATATACAGCATAAACAACAAGAAAAGCAAAAGAAGTTTTCTTTTGTTTATTTGTAATTTTTACATTAAATAATAAATAAAAATATATACTAATAGAAATAATCGGTCTAATAAATGAAATAAAAGGTACATTAATATTCAAAACCTTATCCATAAAATAGACAAATACATCAAAAAAAGGTTGAATCATTATAAAAATCATTAACAATTTTATAAATTTATCATTTTTATTCTTATTTTTTTTCATCTTCATCACCATCTACTAATCTTCAAATAATTTGATAATTTTTTTCAAATTACGCTCATTTTCTTTCACAAAAATATCATTGTTTTTTCTAATATTATTATTACCACTAATTACATTATTAATTCCATCTTCAATTGAATTATCACTATTAGATACAATAACCTTATTATCATAGTTACTAAGAATTTCCTTAACACCTGGAACATCAGTAGCAACAATTGTTTTTCCCAAAATCATTGCCTCAATAACAACAGTTGGATAAGCTTCACTTCTAGAAGATAATAAAAAGTAATCAGCATTTTTAATATAAGGATATGGATTTTTCTTTAAACCAAATAATTTAATATTATTTATATTATTAACCTCAATATCTTCTATCAACTTATCTTTATCAGGTCCATCACCAATAATATTAAAAACAATTTTATCCTCATACTTTTTGGCTATCTTAACAATTCGATCATATGCCTTATCATAGCAAATTCTACCAACTGATACAAAATTAATCATCTTACTATTAAAATCTACCTTACCATCATTAGCTTTATTAATTATTTTATTAACATCAATATAATTGTGAATTAAATTAATTTTTCCCTTAGTACTAGGAAAAGTATCTTCAAATATTCTAATACTAGCTTCACTAACACCAACTATAGAATCAAAACCAGTAATAATTTTCTTATACTTATTGTAGGTAGAAATATCGTCTTTTGTAACTTCACAATGAATCCAAGCTATCTTCTTACTATTATCATTAGGAGAAAATCTAACTATATCAGCCAAAATACCGCTCAAAAAAGCAACTTCTACATCATATCTAGTACCATCAAGAATCTTATTATGAATATAATTAGAAAAGAATTTCTTATCGCCAAAAAATCTATATATAGAGCTTAATTTAACTTTATTAATTATTCTAGAAAAAAAATTATTACAATATTCCTCTCCTAAACACAAATATTTAACATCTATTTTTTTATTTAATTGTTTCAACAAGGGACCTCTTTTTTCTAAAAGTAACAAAGTAATATCAAACTTATTACATAAATTATTCATCATATCTACTAATACAACTTCTGCACCACCAAGTTGTAAACTACCAATCACAAATAATACCTTTTTCATACTAACAACCCACTTATTTTTTTAATGATGGTAATTTTATTTTATCACCCATTTTAACAACAAAATCACTAGGAGTAGATTCATTATAGCCACCATTATGATAAAAAGTCATTTCTCCAAAATAAACCTTCCCATCAATATTATACAAATCAACCCTAACTTCTGGAAAAGGACTAGAAAGTTTTTCTGCAATTTCTATCATCCTGTCTAAATTTTTAGGTTTTTTTATTAAAGAAGGATCAAAATTATCATCACTAAATCTAACATCTATATAATTAAAATCTTTATCATAAAAGTTTTTTTCTACTGTTTCACTATGATTACCATATTCATCACTACTTGATAAATTAACAGTTACATATTCAACTTTACCATTAAAGCAAAATAATTTATAATCTAATGGTACTTTTCTACCTTTTTCAATTAATACCTTTTCACAAATAATTTTAGGTTCAATATTTTTATATCCCCATTCCCTATGAATATAATAATAATTTTTTTTAAGTGAATCGTTAAATATCTTTTTATACTTTTCAAAATTAAAATCACGATTTTTATCATATATTATGTTTGTACCAGAGCCATGATTAGTTTTAATAAAAAATTTACTAGGAAGTTCACTAAAGTCTATATCTTCAAATTTGTCATAAACACCATATAAATCAATCAAAATATCTTCATAACCACACATTTTAACATATTCTCTAACCCAATATTTATCTGAACACATAGTAATTAGTGGATTATGATAATTTATTTTTAACCACCAAATCTTATCATCAAATGTTTTTGGATTATCAAGATTTAAATCAATTCCCATTCTTTGCTTATACTTAATAACAGCAAAATCTTTATCACTCATTGTCAAATATTTATGATTATACATTTTACTCAACATTTTATATATTCCTCTTGTCAATACATTTTCCTTTAATACTTTCTTAACCTTATTCATTTTCATTCTCCTTATACCATTCAACAAATTTTTCTATTCCATCTCTAAATGAAGTTTGTGGATTATATCTTAATAACTTTTTAGCCTTAGTAATATCAGCATATGTTTTTTCAACATCACCAGGTTGCATAGGTAATTCATTTATAACAGGTACTACACCTACTACATCGCCTATAATTGAAATCATTTCTTTCAAAGAAATTGGCGAAGAATTACCAAGATTAATAATTTCATACACATTATCATTATTTTCTACATAATCCATAGATTTAATTATTCCATCAACAATATCATCAACATAAGTATAATCTCTAGATGTAGAGCCGTCCCCAAACATAGGAATTTCTTTTCCCTCTAACATTAATCTTGTAAATTTATTAATAGCTAAATCTGGCCTTTGTCTTGGACCAAAAACAGTAAAAAATCTAAGCATTATAATATTCATATCAAATAAATGATGATAAACATGTGCCATTACTTCATTACTTTTCTTAGTAGCAGCATATGGACTAATTGCATAGTCTACAATAAAATCTTCTTTAAACGGAACCTCTTTACAATTTCCATATACGCTGCTAGAAGAAGCCATTACAATATTTTTAATACCATGCTTTTTTGCTTCTTCTAATATATTCTGCGTTCCAATACCATTAACTTCTTGATACAAAATTGGATTTTCAATAGAAGGTCTAACTCCCGCCATAGCGGCCAAATGAAATAAACCATCAATTTTATTGTCCTCAAATACCTTAGATAAATCGTTTCTATTTCTTATATCAATTCTATACAAATTATAATTTAAATTAATTACATTATTTTCAATATTTTTTTCTTTAATTTTAGGACTATAAAAATCACAAAAATTATCAATAACAACAACTTTATTATTTTCTTTCAATAATCTATCTACCAAAGTAGAGCCAATAAATCCTGCTCCTCCGGTTACCAAATATGTTTTCATTATTCTACCTCTTTCTGTATGTACAAATATATTTTAACATATTTAAAAAGATTTTCCTAGGTCAAATAATCATTTTTAGCATTAAATATGAAAAAAATAAGACTTATGTCCAACTTTTTTACTCTACAACAACAAATCCATCTGCTATTGGTCTAGTTTGTTCCATATTATCCCAGTTAATAGGATGATTAATAATTTCATTATTTACAACCAAGACACTAGAATTTCCACCATCCAAATTAGAAGCATTATATGCATGATATCTAAGTAAAATATCAACCAAATCATTCATATCAGCACCTTTACTTTTCAAACTTCTACCATCGATAACCAAAAACAAAACAATACCATCTTTTCTTTGAGCAATAGCACTTCTTGGATGAGTACCATATCCACCATTACCATTAATAAATGCACTCTTACCATTAACAATAAGAAATGGCCCAAATTCAACAGCATCTCTTATTCCTATATTAATAGCTTCAGTAGCACTAATCTTACCTAAGTAAAGTTTATTATCATTAGTAAACCCTATAATACCACCACCATAATTACTTCTTCCACTGCTACTTATAATCCTACCATTAGAAATAATAACACCTATAGCTTGTCCCCCATTACTCTTGCCTTCAATATCAACAAAGCCACCACCATTAATAGCAATAACAGCACCTTCTCTCTTAGCCATATCAACTAAATATTCACCAGAATATCCAAGATTCTTACTATAAGTAACCCTAATCTTAGAAGGGTCATAAATTGCCACTAAATAACCACTAAAACCCTTTTCATCAATTTCAATAATCTTATATAAATCATTCTTATTTCTATCTAATATTTCCCTATCATAATCATCAATATAATCTTCTTCCTTACCAATAATTTCACTAATATCAGTATTCCCCTCAGGCTCCATTATACTATGTCTCTTAAGAATTTTCTCAATATACTCATCACTATAAAAAGTAGTAGCCAAATACTGATGCCTCATCGTACTCATAGCGGTAGTAACAAGCCAGTCTCTAAAGCCATGAAAAGGACCATACAAAAGAAATAAAACAATTATAGCAATAACATCACAAATACCAAGAATAATACTTAAAATATTTCTTTTTTTCTTAGACTTATCCATGTTATCATTATTCCTTCTACTAACATTTTTCATATCATTACTCCTAAACTATTACAAAACTATCCCTTTAAATAACTGACAACCCTATCTATTTCATCATCTTCAATTAAAGGAATATTAATTCTCATCATATCCTTATTCATAGACACATACATACCATCATTACCCATTTTTTCATCAACATATCTATCTAAAAACCTATTATATTCACTTCTACTAGTCAAATAAAAACAAAGTTTAGAGATATCATCTTTATCAAATAAATAACTAATATCATCATCAAGTACGCTATCAGTAGACATAATAATATGTATATTCATAGTATTACCAATTTCCAACAAATAATTAATATCATCTTTAACAGTATCATCCATCTTAATAATTTCATATATCTCATCAATAAACAAAACAATCCTATCTCTAACATTATTTTTAACTCTATCTTCAAATTCCTTTCTAATAGATTTAATCTTTAAAATAATATCCTCTTCATCATTAACAACTTCAATAAGACCATCATAAGAATTATAACTAATATGTGTAGAATCAAGAACAATAATTCTAGTATTATCTCTACTCATTAAAATATTCAAAATAATTTCATTAAATAAATTAGTTTTACCAGTTCCACTAACACCAGTAACAAGAAGATTCTTATCCTTTTCAATATCAAAATAAATAGCATTATCCTTATAATCAAGACCAATAGGAATTCTATTACCATCCCTCTCATCAGCAGATTCAAGTAATTCCTTTAAAGACAAAACACCCCTTTTCATATTAAGAACTTTAATACTAACCTCATTATCATTAACCTTATCAATATCAAATTCATTAGAAGAAAGACCTAAAGCAAGACCAATTTCCTTTTTCAAAGAAACAATATCATCATAAGATTTATCATCATTCCAACTAATATGATAAATAGTAACATTTCTATATACCTCATATTGTATTTTAGTATTAAACTTAAAAGCCTTCAGAGTATGCCTTAAATTACTAACAAACAAATCAGCATTCAAAATATTCCTTTCATTATCAAAAATCTTCGTATTAAGTAGTTCTAACATCATAATTACCTCCATCTTTTATTTTTAATTAATACATTACCAGTCATCTCTTTAGGAATATCAATTCCCATTAAATATAATATACTAGGAGCAATATCACCAAGTTTACCATCTGATAATTTAACCTTTTTATCAGTAACAATTAAAGGAACCTTATTAGTAGTATGACTCGTATTAATACTACCATCCTTATTTCTCATAACCTCACAATTTCCATGGTCGGCAGTAACAATAACAGTGTATTCTTTAAGTGATATATTATCAAGAATCTTACCAATACAAGAATCAACTGTTTCAACTGCCCTAGTAGCGGCCTCAAAGTCTCCAGTATGACCAACCATATCACCATTAGCAAAATTGAGAATAATCAAATCTTCATGATTAATACTAATCTCTCTAACTAAAGCAGCCGTAATCATATTAGCACTCATCTCAGGCTCTAAATCATAAGTAGCAACTTTCGGACTAGGAATAAGAATTCTCTTCTCCTTTTCATACTCCTTATCGATACCACCATCAAAGAAATAAGTAACATGAGCATACTTTTCTGTTTCTGCTATTCTAAGTTGAGAATATCCCATCTTAGAAATATACTCACCCAAAGTATTATCAAGTTTAGATAGTTCAAAAGCATAAGGACATAAAACAGTATCACTAACATGCATCATTGTAGCAACCATCAAATTATCAATTTTATCTCTCTCAAAACATTCATACTCATAATTAGTAAATATACTAGCCATCTCTCTTAATCTATCAGGTCTAAAATTAAAGAATATAATACCATCATTATTCCTAATCAAACCTTTACTATCACAAGTAGTAGGAACAATAAACTCATCAGTAACTCCTTTTTTTTGACTCTCATTCCATACATCTCTAACATCATGAGTCTTAGTACCAATCACCATAGCATTATAAGCCTTCTCTATTCTATCAAAATTATTATCTCTATCCATACCATAATATCTACCACCAATAGAAGCAATACTACCAATACCAATTTTTTTCATATACTTCAAAAGAGCATCAATATATTTAATACCACTAGTAGGACTAACATCTCTACCATCAGTAAAAATATGTAAGTAGCAGTCTTTAACTCCCTCTCTCCTCACCATATCAAGTAAAGAAAACAAATGATTAATATGAGAATGAACTCCCCCGTCCGATAGGAGACCTATCAAATGAATACTAGAATTATTTTCTTTAACATGACGAATAACCTTAAGAAACTCCTCATTTTCATAAAAACTCTTATCCTTAATTTTACTATTAATAAGTTCCAAAGACTGGTAAACAATTCTTCCAGCCCCTATATTAGTATGACCAACTTCAGAGTTTCCCATTTGACCACTCGGAAGACCAACTAAAGACCCTGATGCCTCAAGTTCACTATGAGGATATTTATTCCATAATTCATCAAGTACAGGAGTTTTAGCATTATAAACAGCATTAAACTTCTTATTCTTAGATAGGCCAACCCCATCCATAATACAAAGTAATATTTTTTTCATTTTCATCACCATTCTCCTATCTAATTATATATTAATTTCTCCTAATAATCAACAATTTTAAATAGAAAAACTACTAATAGTAGTAAAACCATCAGTAGTCTTTATATTATTTATATTCACTAACTTGCTTAGTAATCATATCAAGAAATTCCTCTTTACTTACAGTAGTACTATTTTCCTCTCCATACTTACGATAAGTAACAGTACCATTATCTCTTTCATTATTACCAAGAACTAAAGTATATGGAATTTTTTTAGTTTGAGATTCTCTAATCTTATATCCCATCTTTTCATCTCTAGAATCTAATTCCACTCTAAATTCCTTACATCTAAGTTCATTTTCAATTTCCTTTGCATATTCCAAATGATATTCATTATTAACAGGAATAACATTAATTTGAACAGGACTAAGCCATAAAGGAAGTGCTCCCTTAGTTTCTTCAAGGATAAAAGCAGTAAACCTATCAAATGTACCAAATATAGCTCTATGAAGAACAACAGGTACCTTCTTCTCACCATTAGAATCAATATAAGATAAATTAAATCTTCTAGGAAGTAAGAAGTCAAGTTGACAAGTAGACAAAGTAATCTCTGGTCCGACAGCAGGTTTAACCTCAACATCTAACTTAGGTCCGTAGAAGGCAGCCTCACCAATTGCTTCAGTATATTCTGTTCCTATCTCATTTAATACTTCTCTAAGTTCATTTTCAGCCATATTCCACATTTCATCATCATCAAAGTATTTATGTTTATCTTCTGGGTCTCTAAGAGATAATCTAAACTTATAATTGTTAAGACCAAAATCCTTATAAACATCTAGAATAAGACTAACAACCTCTTTAAACTGCTCCTTAATTTGATCAGGTCTAACAAATAAATGGGCATCATTTTGACACATACATCTAACTCTCTCTAATCCTTTAACAGCACCACTAGCCTCATATCTAAAGTCAGTAGCAAACTCTCCAATCTTAATAGGAAGTTCACGATAAGAATGAATCTCATTACCATAAATCAACATATGATGTGGACAATTCATAGGTCTTAATACAAACTCCTCATCATCAACCTTCATAGAAGGAAACATATTTTCTTTATAATGGTCCCAATGTCCAGAAGTCTTATATAAATTAGTAGTACCAACACAAGGAGTGTATACATGAGAGTACCCTAGTTTTTGTTCTTTAGCATAAATATAATTCTCCAAGTTCTTTCTAATTATCGCTCCATTAGGAAGCCATAAAGGCATACCCTTACCAACCAAATCATGAGACATAAAGATATCCAAATCCTTACCAATCTTACGATGGTCTCTTTCTTTTCTCTCTTGTAATTCAGTCAAGTAACTATTTAAGTCTTCTTCATTTCTAAAACATACTCCATATATTCTCTGAAGCATCTTATTATTAGAATCAGCCTTCCAATAAGCACCACTAACCTTTACCAATTTAAAATATTTAAGTTCTTTAGTAGTAGCAACATGTGGTCCACGACAAAGATCAGTAAAATCTCCTTGGGTATAACAAGATATAACTTGTTCATTCTCATCCATTCTACTAATTAAATCAATTTTATATGGATCATCATGAAACATTTCTAAAGCTTCATCTTTACTAATTTCATGTCTAACTATTCTTTTACCATCTTTAGATAACTTCTTCATTTCCTTTTCTATTTTAGGTAAATCTTCTTCCTTAATAACATCATCACCTAAATCGATATCATAATAAAAGCCTTCCTCAATAACAGGTCCTACCCAAAACTTAGCATTAGGATATAAATGCTTAACAGCCTGTGCAAGTAAATGTGCACAAGAGTGATTTAACTTACTTAAATCTTCATTTTCTTTAATATTTATCATTTCTTCTATTTCTCCTTCTATTTTCACTTTTAATTTGTTTTCTTTTTATTTTTTCTTTTTCTCTTTTACATATTTTTTTACATTCTCTATAATATGTATTATCAGTAGTAGTATAACCCGTTACTATTCTATCTATTATTCTAATACCATTCTCACTATAACCTACTAGTGTATTTCTTAATATAATTAATTCACTTAAATTAAGATTAGATATATCTAGTTGCCAAGTCTCATACTTATTTTTTCTCCATACCGTTACTGGTATAAAATTATTTTTCATAACCAAACCCTCCTATTTATGAAAAAAAGACCTCTAAAAGGAGAGAATACATATCTCGGTACCATCCTTCTTTGGTCTTAATTTAGATAACGGCTATTAACCGGTAATCTCTTTCGAGTACACTTAAAGGTAGTAATTATATATCTTTATCATTAGTTTCCACCAAACACTAACTCTCTATAAATAATATATATATAATCTTGTCCTTCTCATTGCTTTCAAATATAAATCTATTATATTCTTATTTTTTATCTTTGTCAATTACTTTTTATCTATTTTTTTCCACTTCAGCCTATAGTCTTCCGTGGTATGATGAAGCCACCCG
>OIYS01000208.1_pt1 | contig 43336 bp, 45 predicted proteins | sample 1588271 | NCBI WGS metagenome assembly OIYS01 (sample SAMN03283286) | human gut metagenome | biome: human-associated habitat; material: feces | host: Homo sapiens | place: Peru | collected 2012 | reverse complement strand
AACGAAATTCAGGCACATTCTCGACAGTCTCACAGCTTGTCGAAAACTACTTTTTTCGACAAGCTGACGGCTCGGCGAACAAAATCGCCGAGCCGTAATTTTGTATTGAATTTGAATTATTCAGCCTTTGCTTCAGCTTCTTTTTTATCCTCTTTCTTCTTGCTGAAAAGAAGCTTGTCAACGGGGAAGTAGAGGAAGAACTGGAGCGCGGAGCAGACAGCCGTCGCGATATTCGCCGCGAGAGCGTCGGACATGTTCTTGTTTACAAGAAAATCCTTGAGCGTGGGGTTGAGCCATGCGGAGAATACGATAAGCGCGATGGTGAAAACTATGTAAATGGGAAGAGTTACGGCGATGTTTGCGCTTGAATTAAAGGTTTTTTCACGGTTTACGAAGAACGAAACGATCTGCGCCGCAATATTCGCGGTGTTGTTGACTATGAAATAGCCGAGACCGCCCGCGGCGGCTTCGCATGTAAATATCCACCAGTGGAAATCCTGTGAGTAAAGCTCATGGATAAAGGGTATGAATTTAAGAACGTTAAGAAGCGTAAACTGAACTATGCACGCAAGCAGACTTACGACTATGAATTTAACGAACTGCCACAGTGTTTTTACTCCCGAGCCTTTAGCTTCCGCGCCGGCGTCGATATCTTTTAATTTTGACATTAAGTATCACTCCCGAATTTTTCTGAAAATCAGTATATCATACCGTAAAGAGGGTTTTCATTAATAAAATGTTAATTTTGCTTATTTGATTCGCTTCTCGTCTCATGCGCGGGGAGAAGAATCTTTATTTTTTTGCCTATTTTGTATTCAAGAGTGTTGTTTGAATCCTTGAGCGTGAACGAAGCCTTGTTTCCGTCGTTGTCAACCTCGTACTTAGGCGTAGATTCAAATTTGATTTTAAGATAATCGGTGCTGAACGCGACTGTAAATTCCTTATACTGTCTGAGGTCTATATCATCCTTTAAATATTGTATAAAAATCTCCTTAATAAGCTTCGGAGACAGACTTTTAACGAACACGGCTTCGAACTTTCCGTCGTTCATGTCTACGTCCTTGAATACGTTGACTCCGCCCGTTCCTTTGGAGTTTAATATGCAAGCCATTATACATTCGCATTCTTCCTCAACGCCGTCGTGCTCGTATGTTAATTTAATCTTATTCTGCTTTGACGCGAGGACGGGAACCGCCGATACGACGTAAGCCGCGTGACCGAGTACCTTTTTTAATTTATTGTTTACAAGATAGGGAATCGGAGCGACGAATCCGAATGCCGAAACGTACGAGACGGGCTCTCCGTTTACCGTAAACGAATCCATCATCGCCTCGTGTCCGCCGTCTGCCAGGAGATCGACGCTTTTTATCGCATCCTTACGGCTTAAACCGAAATTGTTCGCCATATCATTCGTTGTTCCCGTCGAAATATGGGCGTAAACGCTGTGCTGTTCTATCTCATAGAACGCTCTGAAAGCCTCGTTTACCGTGCCGTCTCCGCCTACGGTGATAAGCAGGTCGGAATCGGGGTCAAGCTGTTTTATAAGTTCGATAACGTGACCTGAATATCGGCTCTTTTCAACCTTGTGAAGCGTCATTCCTTTAGAAACGAAACGGCATATAATATGCTCGATAATGCTCATTTTAAACTTTGTCGAAATGGGGTTATAGATGATACTGAATGTTTTTAGCATGTATTGTAATGCTCCTTTGCTGTCTTTTTTAGACTGATGTGTGATTAGAGTTTATCATCAGTCAAACGTTTTGTCAATCGGGACTTGCAATATCTTCCGTTTTATTTCATATCAATTACGGGAGGCGATATATAAATGTCGTTATTAATTTTTGAACGTATGCTCGGCGATCTTATTTTTCTTGCGCTTCACCTTGATTCAAAGAGCGTATTTCCCCCGCCGCTGTCAAAATCGGAAGAAGAGAGGCTTATTAAATTAAAATGCGGGGGCGACAAAGAGGCGAGAAACAAGCTCGTCGAACACAATATGAGACTCGTCGTTCACGTTATTAAAAAATATTATTCCTCCGGGTGTGACCAGGACGATCTGATATCGGTCGGTACGGTCGGGCTTATCAAGGGCATAAACAGTTTTGACCCGTCAAAGGGCGCAAGGCTTGCAACATACGCGGCGCGGTGCGTGGAAAACGAGATACTGATGTATTTCAGAAATTTAAAAAAGACCGCCCAGGATATCTCTATGAGCGATCCTATTGAGACTGACAGCGAGGGAAATCCGCTCACATTGTCGGATATTATAAGCGTTGAGGATACGATTGCGGATGATATCGACCGCAGGATAAAATGCTCGCTTCTGACAAGACTTTTAGACGAGGTTGCCGACGCAAGAGAGAAACGAATTATTGTAATGCGTTACGGACTTGACGGCAGCGATCCTCTGCCCCAAAGAGAAGTTGCACGGATTTTGTCGATATCGAGAAGCTATGTTTCGAGAATTGAGAAAAAGGTTCTCTCAAAACTTAAAAAGAGACTTGAAAACGAGAATATCAAGAATCATTTAACTTCATGACCCTCTGTTTCGATAATGTCTCCGGGATTGGAATTCTTTAAAGCTTTCGTAACCGTGTGAATTACGAACAGCGATTCTATACCGCCTATAATGAGCGATACTCCCGCGAATATCATTATTACGGAATTGCCCGTGAACGGGTCGAGGAATAAAAGAAACGCAAAAAGCGTGCTGATAATTCCCGCCGCAAGGCAGACCCGCCAGTTCGGGATAAGACAGCGTTTCATTTCGACCGCAGTCTGTATATCGAATACGCTTGACGTTATCAGATAAAGTCCCGTAACGAACGGCAGGAGAAATTCGGCTCCCGCGGGGTGACAGACCATAAGAAGTCCCGCGAGTATGCTGAAAATTCCGCCCGCGAGGTCGAATCGGAAGAACAGACCCAAAAGGTCGGAATTAAAATATCTTACGATTCTGTATACTCCCGAGGCAATAAATACCGCTCCGAGAATATAGTAAATTATCGAAGCCGAAATTCCCGGCCATATTATCATAACGAGTCCCATGACAATTATGAGACAGCATACCGCCGCGGCTCCGTTTCTGTAACGTTTCCAGACATTCAGCATTATAAACACCTCATAAATTATAAAACATAAAATGCAGATACGTTGATATCATTCTCAATGTATCTGCATTTATTATATTTGAGATTTATTAACTGTCGATTAATTAACGCGTGTGTACATAAATTATCTCCCGTCGCATTTCGTTGCCGCATTTTAATACGGGATTAAATGCGAGAGCGAACAGGTCGGTTGATTTACATTCGAGTTCGAAAACTCTTTTTGCACTTTCGTTCAAAGCGTTTACGTCGGAGTAACGCATTATCACGGGAACCGAAGCCGTCTTTTTCATTTGCTTTAAAATATTTCTGCCCTCGTCGGTAAATCCGAGAACCCGTAAATACGGCGGGGCGGCGAGAGTGTACGATCTGTCGATTTCGAGGAACGCGGACATTATGATTCTTCTGATTCTCGAATGGGCGTAGCGTTTTGTTTTTATCTTAGAATAAAGCGAGTCAAGACTGTCGGAATCCCGTACTGCTTCGTAAATTCTGTATTCGAGTCCCTCGGATACGTCCGGGCAGGATAAAAAATCGGATGCTTTTTTTCGTCTTAAATGCGAGAGAATACATTTTTCGAGATCTTTCATGTCCGATTTTTCGCTTTTTCTGTATAATTCGAGTGTGTTTTCGGGAACGAACGGGGAGTAATCGAGAGACGAATTTATAATGCTTCGAACAGCCGAAGCGGAAGCGGTGCTTTCGTTTGTTTCATCCGAATCGTGACCGGCTCCCGAGCGTTTAATCGTAATCGGAGTCAGCGGATATTTGTTTTTTATAACGCTTTTGACGTATTCGACTCCGAGCAGGTCATTCGGCGACGACAGAACGGATGATATTTTTTCTCCGGCGGATTCTTCGAGGGCTTTTTGACGTGCCGTCGGATAAGAACAGCCGTCGGACAGATGTTTTTTTATAATATTTTCATCAATATTTAAAAGCGCGTCAGCCGCGTCGGTTATTTTTTCGACATTGCCCGACTCGCTTCCGAAGGATAAAAACTTGCATATCCCCGTTGAATTTAACAGATAAACGGCGCCCGAAGCGAATTTTTCAGCCGAGGACAGTGCCCACGGCAGGGGAAGCTCGAATACTATGTCTGCACCGTTCATAAGCGCTGCACGGGTTCTTACGCTTTTGTCGAACAGTGCGCACTCTCCGCGCTGGACAAAGTTTCCGCTCATAACGGCAATAACGGGGAGCCCCGTTTTTTCTTTCGTCTTATCTATCTGATATTTGTGTCCCGAATGAAACGGATTGTATTCCGCGACTACGCCTGCTGTGTTCATTTTTTGTCTCCGTAAAAAAAGTCTTGAAAAAGGGATTGTATAAGTATATAATAAACTTTGTGTGAAAAATTAGCAAGTATTTTATTGCGGAGGTATATTTTATCATGAAAATTCTCGTTATAAACGCGGGCAGCTCGTCTCTTAAATATCAGCTTATTGACACGGATACAAACGATTTGCTTGCAAAGGGTATCTGCGAACAGATAAGCTACGACAACTGTACTTTTACGCACAAGGTTCCCTCGGATGAATCCAAGAACATAATTAAGAAGCCGCAGCTTATGGCTGACCATATGGCGGCAATCAATATCGTTCTCGACACTCTCACGAGCGCGGAACACGGCGTTATCAAGTCAACGAACGAAATCGGCGCGGTAGGACACAGAGTTCTGCACGGCGGAGAGAAGTTCAAAGGTTCCGTTCTCTTTGACGAAAAAGTCGAGGAGGCTATCAAGGAGTGCTTCCCTCTCGGACCTCTCCACAATCCCGCAAACCTTACCGGTATCAAGGCGTGCGAGGCTATAATGAAGGGCGTTCCCCAGGTTGCCGTATTCGATACGGGATTCCATTCGACCATGCCCGACTACGCTTACATGTACGCTCTGCCCTATGAATATTATGAAAAATACGGCATACGCCGTTACGGCTTCCACGGAACATCTCACCGTTTCGTAAGCAAGAGATGTATTGAGCTTCTCGGTTCTCCCGAACATTCCAAGATAGTAACCTGCCACCTCGGCAACGGTTCCTCGATTTCGGCTGTCGTTGACGGCAAGTGCCTCGATACTACAATGGGCGTTACGCCTCTTGAGGGTATCATAATGGGTACGCGCTGCGGTTCGATCGATCCGGCCATTATTCCCATTATCATGAAAAATGAGAATCTCACTCCCGACGAGATCGACACCGTTATGAATAAAAAATCGGGTATGCTCGGACTTACCGGTACGAGCGATAACAGAACCATTGAGCAGAGAGCCAGGCAGGGAGACGAGAGAGCAAAGCTTGTCGAGTCCATGCTCTGTCATCAGCTTACTAAGTACATAGGCGGATTTGCGGCGGCTATGGGCGGTCTCGACGCTGTTGTTTTCACCGGAGGCATCGGCGAAAATAACCCGCATTACAGAACGAGAGTTGCCGAAAAGCTCGAATTCCTCGGCACCGCGATCAATGAGGAGACAAATAAGCTCCGCGGCGAAGAGGTCGAGATTTCCGTTCCCGGCTCAAAGGTCAGAATGTTTGTTATCCCGACCAATGAGGAGCTTATGATTGCCCGTGATACGAAAGAGATCGTAGAGGCTCTGTAATTTATAATTAAGTCAGTAATAAATAATCCCTCCGTTTCTGCTTGACTGCACGACGGAGGGATTTTTATATGATTATTTCTTTCTGAACTGCTGTTTCATTCTCTGCTCTTTCGAGAGGATCATTTTGCGCAGTCTCAAATGGTGGGGGGTAACCTCGAGAAGCTCGTCGTCGCTCAAAAATTCCATGCACTGTTCGAGGCTCAATACCGAGTGGGGGACGAGTCTTAACGCGTCGTCGCTTCCTGCGGCACGTGTATTTGTCATCTGCTTTTTCTTGCATACGTTGCAGACGATATCCTCGTTTTTTGAGCACTCGCCGACTATCATTCCCTCATAAACGGGAACGCCCGGACCTATGAACAGACGTCCTCTGTCCTGCGTATTGAACAGACCGTAGCCCGTTGATTCGCCCGCCTCATGCGCGATAATCGAACCTCTGTCACGGGTGACGATCTCGCCCTTAAAAGGCTCGTAAGCGTGGAAAAGATTGTTCATAATGCCGTAGCCGTTCGTGTCGGTAAGGAATTCGCTTCTGTAACCGATAAGTCCTCTTGCGGGGATAAGAAATTCGAGGTGAGTCGTTCCTCCGTCGCGTATCGTCATATTTTCAAGCTCGCCTCTGCGCGAACCGATTTTTTCCATAACAGGACCGACGTAATCGTTCGGAACCTCGATAATAAGAAGCTCGATAGGCTCTAAAAGCTTGCCGTTTTCGTCCTTTTTGAATATAACCTTGGGGCCGGAGACCTGGAATTCATAGCCCTGACGGCGCATAGTCTCAATGAGAATGGAAAGGTGAAGCTCGCCTCTGCCCGATACCTTGAACGTGTCGGTGCTGTCGGTCTCCTCGACTCTCATGCTGACATTTGTCTCGACTTCTTTAAACAGTCTTGCGCGCAGGTTTCTCGACGTAACGAATTTACCGTCCTGCCCTGCGAACGGGCTGTCGTTTACCATAAAGTTCATTGACAGGGTAGGCTCGTCTATCTTAACGAACGGGAGCGGCTCAACGCATTGCGCGTCGCATATCGTCTCACCTATATTAAGTCCCGCAATACCCGAAACCGCTACGATATCTCCGCATTTAGCATCGGAAACCTCGACTCTTTTAAGTCCCTCGAACTGATAAAGCTTTGCGAGCTTAACGTTCTGCTGTTCTCCGTCCTGTTTGCAGAGAACGACGTTTTCGCCCTGCTTGATCTTTCCGCGTTCAACCTTGCCTATACCGATACGACCTACGTAGTCGTCGTAGTCAAGACTTGAAAACAAAAGCTGTAACGGTGCGTCGTCGTCACCTTTGGGCGGTTCTATATTATCTATTATCGACTGGAAAAGAGGTCTCATGTCGCCCTCTCTTGCGGATGAATCAAGCGAAGCGTAGCCGTCCTTTGCCGAAGCGAAAACGACAGGAAATTCAATCTGATCGTCGTCTGCGCCGAGTTCAATAAATAAGTCGAGAACTTCGTCGATAACCTCGTCGGGTCTTGCTCCCGGACGGTCTATTTTATTTATAACGACAATGATTTTTTTCTTTAATGCGAGAGCCTTTGAAAGAACGAAACGCGTCTGAGGCATGCATCCTTCGAATGCGTCGACGAGGAGAAGTGCGCCGTCTACCATTGTCATGATACGCTCGACCTCGCCGCCGAAATCGGCATGTCCGGGAGTGTCGACAATGTTTATTTTAACGCCGTTATAGTGAACGGACGTGTTTTTTGAGAGAATCGTAATACCTCTCTCTCTTTCAAGGTCATTTGAGTCCATGACTCTCTCTGCAACCTGTTCGTTGCTTCTGAACGTACCGCTCTGACGTAAAAGCTGGTCGACGAGCGTAGTCTTGCCGTGGTCGACGTGAGCGATTATGGCAATGTTTCTGACATTCTGTGCGGAATTCAAAATAACACCTTCCAAATACATATACTTTAACTTTATTACAAAATAAAATAATATCACTATTTAAAGCGTTTGGCAACAGTAAATAAATATTTTGCCGATATTTGTATAAAACAAACAAAACGCGCTTTTTCCGGATATGCCGATATAAGCATAAAAACAAGGCTTCCTTATGAAAAGAAAGCCCTGAATAATGATTTAATAACGTTTATTCCGTTACGGGAGCGGTCCAGATAAATTTGAATGTCTTTGAATCTCTTAATCTGAACGCTATGTTGAATCTTCCGAAGCTCTCGAATGAACCTGAACCGAGCGCGGGAGCGTTTACCTTCTCCGAACGGATGAATTCGATGGATGCAACCTTGTTGGTGTCCGCGTCAACGGTCATGCGAATCCTGCACTCGGGGATCGAATCGGGATTCTCTTCATTGTACTGCGCTCTGTCGTCGCGGTCTATGTAAGCTACGGTGTAATCCTTGATTACCGTGTAGTTGTCCGCCTTTGCTATCTCGCTTAATACCGAAGCCTTGTCGGGCAGATCGAAAACCTTTTTAATCGACTCGGGAGAGCTTTCGATATAAATATCAATATTGTAAACACCGTTTTCGGTTTCACATTTAGCCGAAACGACGTCGTCGACAGTCAGCGCACTGACCTGCGTTCCCTCGGGGGAAAGGATGTCCTTGATCCCGCCCTTGCCGTATTCTATTGATTTCTTTCCTGCCTCGGAGCCGACGGAAGAATTAAGCTTTTCAAGTATGGTTTTCTTTATCTGCTTCGCGGAGTCTGCGAGCGGTTTAAGCTCGTCGGGCGTTTCGTCCGACTCGGGAGCCGTAATTTTTATATCGTCGATATCGATTTTTTCGCCGACATCTACGGACGGAGCGTTCGACTTGAAGTTTGAATCGTCTCTTAAATAATTTGTTACGGTGTTATAATAGTCGACTATTTCCTGTTTCGTAATCGGGATCTGTGCCTCTACGACGGGTGTTTTGTCCTCGGTTACTTCCTCAACGTCCTTGATGATGTCGCATCCCGCGAACGAAGCGAGGGACAGAGAAGCGAGTACGGCGGCAATTGCGCGCTTAGCTGATTTATTCATATACGAAACTCCTTTTTATGCAATGAAGTAAGTATATCACACAACGGGGATAATTTACAACATTATTTTGTGAACATTTATCATTTTTTTTGATTCTTTGAATATTTTATCACACAATAATACATTTGTCGATTATTTATTCTGAACAAAAAAAAGACGCAGTAATTGTCGGTAATGTACAATGACCTATTGAGTTGACTTTTTTGTTAAGACAATATATAATAATCTGTATATAGAAATACGGAGATGAATCAGGTGGCTGAAAAACGAAAAAAGAAAAATTCGATTGACCCGAAAATCGTTACGGTATGCGTTGCCGTCACAGCCGTTGTTATAATTGCGGCGGCGGTGTTTATCGTTTCGGCTTTAAATAAAAAGAATAAAGAACCGTCGAGCGTTACGAACGAGCCGAGCGTAAGCTCTTATGAAAACATTGCCGAAAACAAAAAGGCGGAGACGACGACGGCGAAAGTTCAGACGACGGCGGAAACGACCGTTGTTACGACCGTTCCGGTTACGGAAAAACGGGAAACGACGACGAAAAAATCGTCCTCGTCGGGAATCAGACTGCTAACCGAACCGCAGATGATTTCCCTGCCTCAAAACGACAGCGAATGGAAGCTTGTACTTCTTAATACTTTTTACCGCGTGAACGAAAATGTTGACGAAGAAATAAATTTCGTTCCCGCGATAAAAGGTTCGGGCGAGCTTCTCGATTACAGAGCCGCCGAGGCGTATCAGAAAATGTACGACGCGGGCAAGGCGGACGGTGTGACTCTTACGCCGGTTTCGGGATACAGAAGCTACTCGAAGCAGAAGTATCTTTACAACAATCTTGTAGAGGAGTACCTTGCCGACGGATATTCGCAGGCGGAGTCCGAGGCTCTTGCTTCGACGAGACGTATGCCTCCGGGAAGCAGCGAACACAATATCGGTATTGCTATGGATATAGGCTGGGTCGACAGCCGTTTCGCGAATTCCGCGGAGTATGCGTGGCTTTGCGAACACGCCGACAATTACGGATTTATATTGAGATATACAGAGGAGAACAAAAGATATACCGGCGTAAAGGCGGAGCCGTGGCACTGGCGTTATGTCGGAGTCGAAAACGCTTCGAAAATCAAGGAAAGCGGATTGAGTCTCGAAGAATATCTCGGTAAAGTCAACTGATTTTTATTGATGTAAACAAAGTTTAAAACGGCTCTTGACACGGGAGCCGTTTTCATATATAATATGTAAATGCTGTAATAAGTTACGACTTTTTACACATATCCTTGCTCCGATCAAAGGCGGAGCCATAAGTCCAAAAGGAGGTGCAACATTAATGAAAGCAAAGTACGAGGCTATAATCGTTATCTCCGTAAAGAACGGTGACGAGAAGATCGAGGAGCTCAGCGAGAAGTTCAAGGCTCTTATCGAGGCTAACGGTACTCTTGAGAGTGTTGACGTATGGGGTAAGAGAAAGCTCGCATACGAGATCAACTACGAGTCAGAGGGTCACTATGTTCTTTATAACTTCGAGGCTGACGCGTCTTTCCCCGCAGAGTTCGAGCGTATCGCGAGAATCACTGACGGAATCCTGCGTTCTATCGTTGTTAAAAAATAATTCCGAGGAGAGTATGAAAGCATGTTGAACTCAGTTATTATAATGGGCAGACTCGTTGCCGATCCCGAGCTTAAAACGACGTCGTCGGGTATTAACGTTACTTCATTCGGCGTTGCTGTCGAACGCAGTTATGCGAGACAGGGCGAGGATCGCCAGACCGATTTCATCAACGTTGTCGCATGGCGTCAGCAGGCGGATTTCGTTACTAAATATTTTCGCAAGGGTCAGATGATCGCGATTCAGGGTTCGCTCCAGTCGCGTTCCTATGAAGACAAAAACGGAAACAGACGCAATGTTCTCGAGGTTGTCGCGGACAGAATCAGTTTCTGCGGCTCAAAGAGCGAATCGGGCGGCGGATATAACGCGGGTGCTGCGCCCTCAATGAGAAACGACGCGGGTTCTTCTGCTCCTACATCTTTCAAGAACGGCGGTTCAGAGGATTTTGATACTCTGTCCGACTCGGAAGACGATCTTCCGTTCTGATCTTAATTGATCGTTAATTTTTAAGGAGGTTTACGTAATGGCTTACGAAAAAAGCGATAAGGGCGGACGTCCCGCCGGCAGAAAAGGCCGTAAAAAGGTTTGCGTTTTCTGCGTAGAAAAAGCTGAAAGCATAGATTACAAGGATGTTGCAAAGCTTCACCGCTTTACATCCGAGAGAGCAAAGATTCTCCCCAGAAGAATCACCGGTACCTGCGCAAAGCATCAGAGAGATCTCACGATTGCTATTAAGCGTGCACGTCAGATTGCTCTTCTTCCCTACGTTTCGGATTAATGAAATAAGGGCTTGATATAAGCAAAATTAAGGCTGTTCCGATTTTTCGGAACAGCCGTTTTTTGTAATTATAAATATTCTTATAAAAAATTGATTCCGCTATTGACAACAAGTAAAAGCGGGTGTAATATATCAATAAAGATCTTCGGGGCGGGGTGAGAATCCCCACCGGCAGTTACAGTCTGCGAACGCATTAAAACAAATCCGAACGGTAAATTCGCCGTTATGAGTTTATCGCTTATGAAATTTTGTTTTACTGCGCCGAGCGGGGTGAAATTCCCCCACCGACGGTATTGAACGATATTTGATTTTGTTCTGAGTCCGGATGGAAGAGGATTGGTGCTTTTCGGCGCATCCTTTTTTAATAATCGTACCCCGTTGATCCGGGGTACTTTTTATTTCGGGGAGACGGTAAAAATGAAAAAAGAAAACAACAAAAAATCAAATGTAAACATCCGCGCGCTTTGCGTGACGGGAATCATGAGCGCGCTGGGCGCACTGTTAATGCTCGTGGAATTTCCGCTGCCGATGCTGATTCCTGCGTTTATCAAGATGGACTTTTCGGAACTGCCGGCACTTATCACGACATATGCGTTCGGACCCGTATACGGCGTCGGGGTTTGCTTTCTCAAAAACGTTCTGCACCTGATATCGGGTTCGACGATGGGAATAGGCGAGCTGTCGAATTTCGTTTTAGGCTCCGTGCTCGTGATTATTGCGGGATTGTTTTATAAGAAAAATAAAACAAAAAAAAGCGCGGTACTGGGCGCGTTTATCGGCTCGCTCGTGATGGCGGCAGTGAGCGTATTTACGAATTATTTTATCGTATATCCGCTGTACTGCAAGGTTCTCGGGCTTACTATGGAGGCTATAATCGGCATGTACAAAGAAATTTTACCGTCTGTCGGCGGTCTGTTTACGGCACTTCTTATATTCAACCTGCCGTTTACATTCGCAAAGGGAATGATAGACACGCTTTTGTGCGCGCTTATTTATAAACCCGTTTCTCCGCTCTTACACGGCAGAAAATAATTATTCGACAAAATGTTCGATTTGGGTCTTGACAATACTAAGATACAAATGTATAATTTATATGCAAAATTAGATACGACCCTTATAAAGAGAGGCAGAGGGAACGGCCCTGTGAAGCCCGGCAACCTGCGTATGCAAGGTGCCAAGTCCGACGGTTATACCGAGAGATAAGGTTTTAACTCACGGTACGTATGCGCCGTGAGTTTTTTACTTTTAAAAATAACGGTAAGGGTTGAAAGGAGTTTATGAAAAAAATGGCAAAAAGACTATTTACATCCGAGTCGGTTACGGAAGGACATCCCGATAAAATCTGTGATCAGATTTCCGACGCTATCCTTGACGCTATGCTCGAACAGGATCCGCAGTCGAGAGTTGCGTGCGAGTCAACCGTTACCACCGGTATGGCTATGGTTATGGGTGAGATTACGACAAACGCGATAGTGGATATTCCCGCTATCGTAAGAAAAACGATATGCGATATCGGATTTGACAATATTGACGCATGCTATGACGGAAATTCATGCGCTGTATTCACGACCATAGACAGGCAGTCGCCCGATATCGATATGGGAGTCAGTAAGTCGCTTGAATTAAAAGACGGCGAGGACGACGAATATAACTTAAACGGCGCAGGGGATCAGGGCATGATGTTCGGCTACGCATGCGACGAAACGCCCGAGCTTATGCCGATGCCCATTTCGCTCGCTCATAAGCTTGCCATGAAGCTTGCCGAAATAAGAAAGAACGGAACTGTCAAGTATTTAAGACCCGACGGAAAAACTCAGGTTACGGTTGAATATGACGGTGATAAGCCTGTCAGAGTCGATACTGTCGTTATTTCGACACAGCACGATCCCTCGGCGGAGCTTTCGCAGATCAGAAAAGACATGATTGAGCATGTCGTAAAAACCGTAATTCCGGCTGATTTACTCGATGAAAATACGAAATATTATGTAAACCCGACGGGCAGGTTTGTTATCGGAGGTCCTGCGGGAGACAGCGGACTTACCGGACGTAAAATAATCGTCGATACATACGGCGGTTACGCGGCGCACGGCGGCGGAGCATTCTCGGGAAAAGACCCGACGAAGGTCGACCGTTCGGCGGCTTACGCGGCTCGTTATGTTGCTAAAAACATTGTTGCCGCGGGGCTTGCGAAAAAGTGCGAGATTGAGCTTGCATACGCTATCGGCGTTGCAAAGCCTGTTTCCGTAATGGTTAATACTTACGGTACGGGTGCGGTTTCGGACGAGAAGCTTGCCGAGGCTGTAAACGAGGTATTCGATTTAAGACCCGCGGCTATTATAGATTATTTTAATTTAAGACGTCCTATATATAAACAGCTTGCCGCATACGGTCACATGGGCAGAACGGATATCGATGTTCCGTGGGAGCATACCGACAAGGTTGAAGCACTGAAAAATGCCGTAAAAGACTAAATAAAACAAACGGGACTGCCGTATTCTGATTTTCGAATTCGGCAGTCCCGTTTTTAATTAGTTTAATTATAAAATTCGTTCATCTTCTTAATTTCGAACGTATAAACTTTAAACCGTTTTTTCTGATAAGCGTCGACAAAATCGGCGTTTATTTTTACGTCCTTTTCACGGGTGCGAAGCGTCAGATCGACGTTGTTATAATGAAGCGCCTCTATCGTATCGACGGTCGCAAGCTCGATATACTGTTTCTTTGTTTCCTTATCGGTATGAATAAAAACGTTGAAAACGGGTACGGCGGTATCTCCGACAAGGAGCTGTTCAAAGCTTCCGCGGTCTGCGTTTTTTCTCTTTTTTGATTTCTTTATTTTATCTAAAAACGACATTTCAAGCCCTCCGGTTATATTATAAATCGGATATATATAAATATATCCATAATTTTTAATTATGTCAACATAAATTGAGTAAAAACACCGTTAAATCGCTATTTATTTTTTATTATTCCTGTGGTATACTAAACTAAATTAAAAAATAAAGCGAGGTTTTTATAATGGAAATAACTAAGAATTCAACTATAGGCGACGTGCTTGACGCTGACCGCACTCTTGCTCCCTATTTCTTTGAAATGGGAATGCATTGTCTCGGATGCCCCTCCGCAAGAGGAGAAACAATTGAGGAAGCGTGTGCTGTTCACGGCGTTGACGTTGACGAGCTTATCGCAAAGCTTAACGCTCACGAAGCAAAGTAATGGAGTCTCTCACGCCGAGACTTAAAACGGCCGCCGGATTTGTACGCAAGGGGCATAAGCTTATTGACGTCGGTACGGATCACGGATATCTGCCGGCATATCTTATTATTAAGGGCGTTATTCCGTGTGCCACGGCTTGTGACATCGGCAGAATGCCCTTGCTTAATGCAAAAAAGACTGCCGAAAAATACGGCATCGAGGATAAAATGAAGCTCACGCTGTCCGACGGATTGAAGGAAATCAAGCCCTCGGACGGCGATGACGTTGTTATCGCGGGAATGGGCGGAGAGCTTATAAGAGATATTCTGAAGGAATGTCAATGGATTAAGAATGAAAGAATCCGTCTGATTTTGCAGCCTATGACGCATCATGAGGACGTAAGGCGTTTTTTATACGAAAACGGTTTTTATATTTTAGAAGAAAAGGGCGTAAAAGACGCGGGAAAATACTACTGCGTTATCGTCTCTGAATACGAGCCCGGGCATAAAGCCGACGAATTCGACATTGTATTCGGATTTTCGGACGGGTCGGAGGAGTACAGTCAAGTAAGATTAAAACAGAAAAAGAAGCTCTGCGACAAAATGAGGGGCGCAGAGATTTCGGGCGACAAGGAGAAATACGGTTACTGTCTGTCGCTTATTAACGAATTTGAAAAAAGAGGGTGAAATAATGACGGTCAAAGATATATATGAATACTTAAATTCCGTTGCTCAATTTAAAACTCAGGAACGCTGGGACAACAGCGGAATCATGACGGGCGATTTTGACAACGAGGTTAAAAAAATATTGTTCGCGCTCGACTTTACGCCCGAAGTTGTAAAGGAAGCCGAAGAGCTCGGATGCACGCTGATAGTAAATCATCATCCCGCGTTATTTCATCCTGTGAAAAGCTTTGTTTCGGGGACAAACGGGCTTTACGAGGCTGCGAGGGCGGGGATATCGGTCATCGCTTCGCACACATGTCTTGACATGGCGGACGGCGGAGTAAACGATGTTTTATGCTCTGTGCTCGAATTAAAGAATGTAAAAAAGCTTTATCCCGAATCGGACGACGCTCCGATAATGAGAGCCGGAACCGCCGAAAGACAGAGCGTTAGGGATTTTGCCGAATTCGTATCAAAAAAACTAAAAGGCGCAGTCAGATTCACGGGGGACAAAGATGTTGAAAAAGCCGCGGTATGTTCGGGAAGCGGATGCTTGTTTCTTAAATTCGCCGCAGAATCGGGCTGTGACACGTTCGTTACGGGCGACGCGTCGCACCATGATTTCTTAGACGCTCAAATTATGAATATAAACCTCATTGCGGCCGGTCACTTTGAGACGGAGAATATCGCAATGAGCGTATTGGCGCAAAAAACAGGGGATAAGTTCAAAGACATCGAGACTTTTGTTTCATCTCAGAAAAGCCCCGTCGGGACGGTGATTTTCAATGGCTCTTGACGGAATATTTTTAAATCTGCTGTGCTCGCAGTTAAAGGATAAATTAATATCGGGCAAGCTTGAAAAGGTTTACATGCCGACAAGGTATGAGCTTGTATTTGCCGTAAGGACAAGGACGGGAGGATATAAACTGCTTCTGTCTGCTTCGGGGGCGTCGCCGAGGCTTCATCTGACCGCTCAGGCTCCCGAAAATCCGCCGAATCCGCCGATGCTGTGCATGCTTTTCAGAAAACAGCTCGCGGGCGGAACTCTCATTGACATAGAGCAGGTCGGCTTCGACAGAATCGTTAAACTTGATTTTGAGGCGACTAATGAAATAGGCGACAGAGTAAAACGTACCGTTGTGATCGAAATAATGGCGCAGTACAGCAATATCATTCTGCTTGACGAGAACGAGAGAATTATAGATTCGATAAAAAAAGTCGACGCGTCAAAATCGTCCGTAAGACAGATACTGCCCGGGCTTATGTACGAAATGCCACCGTCGCAGGATAAATTCAGAATAACAGAATCGAATACGGATGAAATTGTCAATAAAATATTATCGTATAAGGATAAAAAGCTTTCATCCGCTGTTCTTTCGTCGGTAGAGGGCGTTTCGCCGACTCTCGCAAAGGAAATTGCGTACCGTTCGGGCGGAGACTTGAATATAAACGAAATAACGCCGAAAACAGTTGATAAATTAAAATTCGAGCTTTCGGCGCTTAAAAGCATTGTAATTAACAAAAGCGTTTCGCCGACCGCCGTTCTTACGGACGAGGGAAAATACACGGAGTTTTCGTTTGTTCCGTTATCAATGTATTCTGACGGTTACGAATTCAGAAGCTTTTCCGATTTGAGCGAACTGCTTGATAATTTCTATTTCGAGAGAGAGCGGTTTGCAAGAACCAAATCCAAAGCAGACGATTTGTTTAAAACGGTTAATAATCTCATCGAACGCACGTCAAAAAAAATAAGCAATCAGAAAATCGAGCTTGAAGAGTGCGCCGACAGGGACACAAAACGTATTTACGCAGAGCTTATCAACGCAAATTTATACCGTCTGACAAAGGGCGGATATGAGTACGAATTAGAGAATTATTACGACGATAATAAACTTATAAAAATTCCCGTCCGTCCTGATTTATCACCGTCTGCGAACGCTCAGCGATATTTTAAAGAATACAGAAAATCGCAGATTGCAGAGAAAAAACTAACAGAGCTTATCGCGTCGGGAGAGGAAGACCTTGAATATCTGCTTACTGTCCGCGACGAGCTGAACAGAGCCGACACCGAGCGCGAGATAACTGAGATAAGGCTCGAATTATCAGAGGGCGGTTATATAAAACGCAAGGTCGGAACGAAGAACAAAAAGGCTTCGCCCATGCCCCCGATGAGAATAGACGCTCCGGACGGATTTTATATCTTAGTCGGAAGGAACAACATTCAAAACGATAAGCTGTCGCTTAAAACAGCGGCGAAAACGGATATGTGGTTTCACATTCAAAAAGCTCCGGGTTCGCACGTCGTTCTCGTCTGCGACGGCAGGGAGCCGACGGATAAAGCCATGGAATTTGCCGCCGGCGCCGCCGCGTATTATTCATCGGGCAGGGAAGCCGGCAGCGTCGTTATAGATTATACACCCGTTAAAAATTTAAAAAAGCCCAACGGCGCAAAGCCGGGGTTTGTGGTATATTACACTTACCAATCCACGGTTATAAAGCCGCGGAACCCTCAGGGCTGAAAGGAAGAATTATAAATGGAACAGAAAAAAATCGTTACAATTCAGGACATTTCATGCTTCGGAAAATGCTCGCTTACCGTCGCGCTGCCGATTATATCCGCTATGGGTATAGGCTGCGCGATTATTCCGACCGCCGTTCTTTCTACGCATACAGGCGGATTCAAGGGCTATACGTTTAAAGACCTCACCGATGAAATTCAGAAGATTTCCGACCACTGGCTCAGCGAGGGACTTTCATTTGACGGAATATACACGGGATATCTCGGTTCAAAGGAGCAGATAAGACTTGTTTCGGATTTCTTCGACAGATATAAAACAGACGGCAATATAATTTTTGTAGACCCCGCCATGGCGGACAACGGCAAGCTCTATCCCGGCTTCGGCGACGATTTCCCCGCGGGCATGGCTTCGCTGTGCGCTAAGGCCGACTATATCGACCCCAACATGACAGAGGCGACTCTCATGCTCGGAGAAGAATACCCGGGCGATAATTACGATATGGATTACGTACGCTCTATTCTTAAAAAGCTCTGCGCGCTCGGATGTAAAACGGCAATTCTCACGGGCGTTAAGCAGGGCGACAGGCAGGGCGCAGTCGCTTACGACAGCGTAAACGATAAATATTATGAGTATTTCAGCGAGAATCTGCCTATGAGCTGTCACGGCACGGGTGACGTTTTTTCCTCGGCTCTGATGGGCGCGCTCACGCTCGGCAAGGATATGAACGAGGCGCTTGCGATTGCGGTAGACTACACGGTAGACTGCATGAAGCTGACATACGGCGACGAAACGCACTGGTACGGCGTTAAATTCGAACAGGGTATAAAGAAGCTCGTAAACAGACTGTAAGAATTTTTAATTGAATACTAAACCGCCCGCGGGACACTTGATTTTTGTTCCCGTGGGCGGTTATTTATTATTCTGTTACGAATCTCAATACATTCCAGCTCAGCGGTTTTAATTTAACCTGTGTTCTGCCTGAATCCGTTTTTTCGACTTCGGCGTATGACGGGGCGACATTCATCGGGTTTGATTCCGTATTTACGGCGTATAAATCAGAATTTGTAAGTTCGACATGTTCGCTTAGTCTCATTTTTCCGAACGAGCGCATATCAATATTTAAAACACAGTCGTCGTTCATATCGCGGTTTATACAGAATACAGTTACGCTGTTATCGTCGTTTAATACGCATGCCGAATCAATATAATCAACGTCGTTAAATTCCGCGCAGTCGTATTTTTCGCATTTTATAACGGGATTTATCGAAACCCCTCTGCCGTAAAGCGATGCGTGCATCAGAGGGTAGTAAATTGTCTGCGCCCAGCATCCTCCGCCCGTTCTCGTCATTATCGGAGCAATTACGTTTACAAGCTGAGCGATGCATGCGATTTTTACTCTGTCCGAGTGCCGAAGAAACGTTATCAGCATTGCACCGACAAGCAGAGCGTCCTCAAAATTATAAATATCCTCAAGAAGCGGGAGTGCGCGTCCCCATTTATCGCGTTCTTGAATTTCCTTATCCTGCTCGGACGAATGATACCACACGTTCCACTCGTCGAAGGACAGATTAATCTGCTTCTTTGAATGAAGCTTGCCCTTAACGCTGTCGCAGACGGAGACTACCGTTTTAATGAAATCCTCAAGCTCCGTGCTTTTTGCAAGAAAGCTCATAGTGTCGCCGTTGCGGTTGTCATAGTATCTGTGAAGCGAAATATAGTCGACATTTTCGTAACACTGCGAAAGAACCTCGTACTCCCAGTCTCCGAACGTTTTCATATAATAACCCGAAGAACCGCAGACGACAAGCTCTATCGACGGGTCGACCCACTTCATAAGCTTCGCGCTCTCCGCCGCTGTTCTGCCGTATTCGTACGCTGTTTTGTGTCCTATCTGCCATGAGCCGTCCATCTCGTTGCCGAGGCACCACAGCTTAATATCAAGAGGGTCTTTTCTGCCGTTTTTTATTCTCATATCGGAACATTTCGTACCCGACGGGTGATTTGCGTATTCGACGATATCGCGGGCATTTTCCGCACCTCTTGTGCCGAGATTTACGGCGTACATTACTTCTGTGTCCGCTTTTTTTGCCCAGTCGCAGAACTCGTGCAGTCCGAACTCGTTTGTCTCGGTCGTAAACCACGCAAGGTCGAGTCTCTTCGGTCTGTTTTCGACAGGTCCCACGGAGTCCTCCCAGTTAAAGCCCGAAACAAAATTTCCGCCCGGATATCGTACGACGGGGACTCCGAGTTTTTTGACAAGCTTTAAAACGTCGGTTCTGAAGCCCTGTTCATCCGCCGCCGGATGCGAGGGTTCGTATATTCCGCCGTAAACGGCTCTGCCGAGATGCTCGATAAACGAACCGTAAATTCTCGGGTCAATTTTTGATATTTCATAATCGCGGTCAAGTATTAAATCTGCGTTTTTCAAAGCGTTCACCTCTTAAATTATAGTATCATCTTATCAAATGAGAGTCAAATATTATTTTCGTGAATAAGATGAAGCGTAGGAGGTGTACAGATATGTGCAATAATTGTCCGATGAACGACGTTACGGCGGCGTACATCGATGCGTACTGCAGTATTTACCGTGATATGGAGAATAATATGACCGGAATCAATCTGACGGACAGCATTTCGCAGAATTTTGTAAATCAGATGATACCGCACCATCAGGCGGGAATCGCTATGTGTGAAAATATTCTGAAATACTCGGACTGTCAGGCGGTCAGATGTCTTGCGGAAATTATGATAAACGAGCAGAAGCAGTCAATTGCCGATATGCAGAAGATATATGATTCCTGCGCGTGCTTTTTAAATACGGACGCGGATAACGAATATTATCAGACTTGTTTTAATGAAATAATCCAGAATATGTTCTGCTGTATGAGAAGCGCAAAAACGGTTGACAGCGTAAATGCGGATTTTCTGTATGAAATGATTGCGCATCATGCCGGAGCGGTCAGAATGGCTATGAACGTTATGAGATATCCGATTGCTCCCGCGCTTCGCTCGATTTGCTGTGATATCATAAGAACGCAGAACAGGCAGATCGAAAAAATGCGGAGTATGCTGTCCGGTATGGGATGTATGATGTAATATTCAAATATATAATAATAAAGTCCCCGAAGCATGATGGCTTCGGGGATTAATATAAAGCTTATTTTGCGAGGAAGCGGGAGAGGAATTCGCGGGTTTTCGGGTCTTTTGGATTTGCGAAAAGCTCGTGAGGAGCGCCCTGTTCGCAGATTACGCCGTCAGCCATGAATAAGACATGGGTTGAAACGTCGCGTGCGAACGACATTTCGTGCGTTACGACTATCATGGTAAGTCCTTCCTTTGCAAGCTTCGTCATAACTTCGAGAACCTCGCCGACCATCTGCGGGTCAAGCGCGCTCGTAGGCTCGTCGAAAAGGAGAACCTCAGGCTCCATCGCAAGTGCGCGGGCGATTGCGACTCTCTGCTTCTGACCGCCGGAAAGCTGAGACGGACGTGCGTTTATGAACGGCTCCATTCCGACCTTTTTAAGATATGCCATTGCAACTTCCTTAGCCTCCGTCTTAGAACGCTTAAGAGCGGAAACCTGACCGACTATGCAGTTGTCAAGTGCGGTCATGTTATTGAAAAGGTTGAAGTTCTGGAACACCATTCCGACTTTTGTGCGGTACTGCGTTATCTTGATATCCTTTGACGTAATATCCTTGCCGTGGTAAAGGATCTGACCGGATGTAGGCGTTTCGAGCTGGTTTATACAGCGGAGCATTGTGCTTTTTCCCGAACCGGAGGCTCCGATTATGCTTAAAACCTCGCCTTTTTTTACGCTTAAATTAATATCCTTTAACACGGAGTGATCTCCGAACTGTTTTTGAAGGTGGACAAGCTCTATAACGTTATCCGGCATATTACGCGTCCTCCTTTTTGATATGAATTTCGGCTTCGGAATTGCTCTGCGAACCGAATACCGTATAATTTTTGTTTCCGTCGAGACGTTTTTCTATATAACGGAGAATTCTCGTTATCGTAAAGGTAAGAATGAAGTATATTACGCATACGATAAGGTAGGTCTGGAAGGTCTGAAACGTCGATTTTTTGATAACTCCCGCGAAGAAGTAAAGCTCCGTAACGCCGATAACGTTAAGTACGGACGTATCCTTAATATTGATAACGAACTCGTTGCTTATAGAGGGGAGTATGTTTCTCATTACCTGGGGAATGATGACCTTTAACATCGTCTGCGAATGAGTCATGCCGATACTCATTGCGCCCTCGAACTGACCGCGGTCTATCGATATGATACCGCCTCTGACTATTTCAGCCATGTACGCGCCGGTATTGATTGATACGATAATAAGTCCGGAGGGAATGAGCGGGAGAGTGTTTCCGCCCGTTGCGAATGCGTAGCCCCAGTATATAACCATTGCCTGAACCATCATGGGGGTGCCTCTGAATATCTCGACATATACGGCGATAATCGCGTTTACGATTTTATGAAGAGCCTTGATGACGGGATTCTTTGACTTCGGCGCCGTACGGATAATGCCCGTCAGAAGTCCGATTATAAGACCGGCAACCGTACCTATAAGGGAAATAAGCAGAGTATTGCCTACGCCCTTTAAAAGCTGAGGATAATACTTGACCAGAATGTCAATTACATCTTTAAAAAATTCCATGGTTACTCCGTTTCATTAAAACGGCAGACGCTTATCTAAAGTGTCTGCCGTCCGATAACAAAATTAAATTACTTCTTAACAATAACGACAAGGTTTGAAATGTAGTAGGGAGTTGAGAAGTCGATTTCCTTCTTGCGTTCCTCTGTCGGAGACATACCGGCTACGATAGCGTCGATAGTGCCGGCGTTAACGGCGGTGATGAGAGAATCGAATTCCATAGCGTAAACCTCGAGCTTTAATCCGAGTTTGTTTGCTACGTACTTTGCAACCTGTACGTCATAGCCGTTAGCGTAAAGTCCGCCCTGACCCTCGCTGCTGATGGGTACTGCGCCGAAAGTCTCGGTGTTATCGGTCCAGTTGTAGGGCTTGTAGTTGCACTCCATTCCGACTTTAAGAGTTCCGGTCGGGTTTGCGGGAGCTTCGCTCTCAAGTGCGAACTTGTCAACCGTTCCGCCGTTTGAGAGAGTAACTATCTGCTCCATGAGCTGTGATTTCTGTTCTTCGGTAATACCCGCGAGAACCTCGTTTATCTTTGCAAGAAGGTCGGAGCCTTTTTTAACGCCGATTGAAACGCTTACATCGGAATCGGTTGCGGTGAATCCGGTATCGTTATTTTTAAAGGGGAGGAAGGTAAGAGAAGAATCCTTCTCGGTTACGGAGAATGCGGTGGGTTCTTCGGCAATGTAGCCGTCGATTGCTCCGGTGGTAAGAGCGTTGAGAAGATCAGAGAAGTCGGGGAGGATCTCCGCCTTTACGTCGGGAATCTGATTAAGGGCGTCAGCGTGGAACGTACCGGTCTGAGCACCGATTTTCATACCTTTAAGATCCTGAATCGTCTTAGCCTGTGTTATAGAGCTTATAGAAGAAGCGGAATTTGATACGTCCGCATTCGTCTTGTCCGTATCAGGCTTATTTTCACATCCGGCGAATCCCGCTAAACATACGGCTCCTGCGGCAGCCAATGCCAATACTCTCTTGAATGTGTTCATTTTTAATACAACTCCTGTTTTGTTATTAAAAATACAAGCCTGCGAACCCGAAATGGTATCGCAGGCTTTGAATCAATCAAAATCTATGACGGATAAAAAAAGCCGTTGATAGTTCTCCACATACGAGGTATGTGACAGTTCTGCGCCTGTTAAGCGCAGACCCAGCAGAATAACGGCGGCAAACCGGAAAATTCGCTTCGGCGGAACAGCCTTTCCTCCGATTGCCGTTTGCCGCGGCTCAAATGTCGGAGTACTATTCATATCCGCAACCTCTATCAGGTGCTGCATGTCTGTATTTTTGTCTGCATTATAATACCGCTTACGGCTTTTGTCAATAGATATAGCCGTTTTTCTTGAGTTTGAACAAAAACAGACCGTAAGCAATGTACTTAATTGTTCCTATCGCATAATAAATCGGAAGAAAAAATGCAGAATCTATTGACATCGATGTCAGAAAAATATATAATTTTTGTTGGATTTTACGATTTTGAGGGGTATTGCACAATGAAGAAAAGATTGTTATTTATTTTTGTTACCGTAATTCTGTCTGCTTTGTGCGGTTTCGGCGTTTTTGCCGCCGAGGAGGTTGTGACCGACTCGACTGGAACGTATCGGTATACGTCCTATTCCGGCTCAAGGGCAAGACTTGATAAAGTTCTGACTCGGCCGGACGCTGATTTTGTCATACCCGAAACGGTGGACGGCATTAAGGTTGAAGCTCTCGGCAGCGATATATTTAAGGTTGACAGAGATACCGATTACAGCAAGAATGTTATTACAGTCACTGTTTCCGATTCTCTTAAAAGCTGGAACACGGGCGCGTTCAAAAACTGTCCGAATGTTGAAAAATTCATTGTTTCTGATACCAATACGGTATTTACTGCGGACGAATACGGCGTTCTTTTTGATAAAAATATGACGTCGATTCAGGACGTTCCTTTGAATATAAAAATTACCGAATACGTTATTCCGGGTACGGTCACGTCGTTTTATTCGAGCTTTTTCCCTGCGCAGATCGAGACTCTGACGATTCCCGAAAGCGTTACGACGTTTTCAACTTCGGAGATAAAACACAATAATCAAAATAATGTTAAAAATCTTATTATAGAAAAATTTCGAGAGGACTGGCCTAAGGGTGTTTTTGAGGAATGGTATTCTCTCAGAACTCTGACGTTGGGCGAAAAGACAGAGGTTATAGGTGACAGTGCGTTTGAAGGCTGCGGTATAAATGAGATATACGGCGGAGAAAATGTAAGGAAAATCGGCAATCGTGCATTTGATGACTGCCAAGGTCTTACGACAGCGAACTTTGAAAATGTTGAAGAAATAGGCGAGTATGCATTCTTCTTCTGCAGGAAGCTTACGGCTGTACCCTACGGAGATAAACTAAAAAAAATGGGCAAGGATGCTTTCTCGAGCTGTTACGGGCTTGAAAGTGTTACAATTCCGGCGTCGCTTAGTGTTGTGCCTGAATTGGCGTTTTGGAACTGCGACGCTCTTAAAGAGCTCAATGTAGAATACGGATGTACGCAGATTGACAAACAGGCTTTCTACAGCTGTAAACTTACGGACATAATGATTTCCGGCAGCGTTAAAACTATCGGGGATGAGGCTTTTAAATTCCAAACAGGCGGACAAATGACCATAACACTTGAAGAGGGTGTCCAAAATATAGGAGCAGAGGCTTTTGCCTGTTTTAATGAAAATTTTTACACGTCTTTTTCATTGCCGAATTCGATAAAAACGATAGGCGAAAATGCATTTGATAATCACAGGTGCAGTTCGTTTACCGTACCGGAGGGCTGTAAATCAATAGCCAAGGGTGCATTTGATTCAGATAAGATTTCGGGTACTTTTACGCTGACTGTGTTAAGCCCTGACTGCGTTATTGATGATGAGGGTGTATTCCAAGGTAACAGCTGTCATAATGCTTTATATTATGCTTATCCCGGTTCGACTGCCGAAGAGCATGTAAAAAGTCATCCCACGTATGTTGCTTATACGAAGACATCCGGCGAGGTGATATACGGAACAAACACGTTCGTCTCGCTGTGTGATGAGGGCAGACATGCTCCGGAGGAGAATTGCAGTATATATACGCACTGCAAATATTGCGGTACGGTGCTGATGACTCATACGGATGAAAATAACGACGATATCTGCGACATTTGCGGAAAATTCTGCGGAAAAATCGACGTTGAATTTGCAAACGGAATATTGAGAATATACGGTGAGTGTGACAATACCGACGCGTATAAGGAATTCGCGCCGTATACGAAAACGCTGATCCTCGATAAGGGAGTTACGAAGATATTGAACGGACAGTTCGACGGGTTTGACTCGATTCGTATGATTTATATTTCCGATACGGTTAACAGTATAGACGATTCGGCATTTTATGACTGTGAGGAATTAAACACGGTTGTATTCGCCTCAGGTTCGACGGCTTTAGGCGAAAACGTATTCAATTCGGAAATTAATATGTATATTCCGAATACGTCCGATTTGAATATTGAGAATGTTAACATTATCAAATATACGCTTGATAATTCGACTCTTTATCTGTTAGGATTTCTAAGAGCGGACATGTATACGTATCTTGATACGGTTTCTGTGTTTACGCTGATGTTTGACGATATAAAGAACGTTTATATAGAAAGGTTCGAGGCTGTCGGATTTACGGTTTATACATATAATAAAGAGAATGATTCATTTGTAAGAGCCGACGAGTTTAACGAGGTTACGTTTTCGGTAGTGGTCGAAACACACGACGGCGGGCGTAAACAGGTTTCGTATAACGATTTGGGCGAGTATCTCGATGACGGCAAGGGTACATTCTATATCGTAACAAATACAGCCGACGGAAACGAGCATAAGGATACTAAAGTAAGCATTGTCGAAAAAATCAATCAGCTGATACACAGAATTCTTTCTGCAATAGTCAAGCTGATGAATAAAATATTCCTTTTCTTCTCCAGATTCAGATAAAGAATAAAGAAACCGCTCGGGGCTTGAATCCGAGCGGTTTTTAAGTGCGGTATACATTTATTTTATTCGCGGGTTATTACGTATTTACTTAACTGTTTACGGCTGTCGATTCCGAGCTTATTGAATATATTTCTCAAATGTGCGCGGACGCTGTTTACGCTTATCCCCAGGAAGTCGGCGATTTCCGTGTTCGTCATGGAACGCGAGGCAAGCATGGAGATATTGAATTCTACCGCCGTCAGCTTGTCGGAAACGGTATCGCCCGTAATTTCATTATGAACCTTTACCCAGTTCTTATGATATTTCGAGGACAGGGAATGAATTGTTTTATACTCGTTCGGACAGTCGTATCTTAAGCATTTTTCGAGCATTCCGCTGAGCATTCCTCGCGTTTCGGCAAACGGCATAAGAAGTCCGTCGGGTTTCGCGCTTTCCCATGCAAGACGGAAGTAGTATTCCGCCTTATCGGGACGGTTTAGCTCCATATATCCTATGCTTATGATAAGCGACAGATAAATCTGCGATATGGGACTCGGTTTTTTCATGAATATCAGCGCGCACTCGGCAAGTCCTATTGCTCTGCCGACATTACCTGTCATTTCGAGATAGTGCGAATACGCGTAGATTGCCATAGGCTTTAGTTCATCAGGAACGGAAAACGCGTCAATTCCGACGGGCGGGAATTCTATTGCGCTGAAATTGTGAATTATTATATTAAAATACATAGAGAGGAATTCGGCTGTTTTCTTTAAACTCGGGTTTAATTCAAGCCCGGATATATTCTCTGCCTGCTTTATAAGCTCGGCAATGCTTTCCATGCTGCCTGAGCAAACGGATGACAGCGCGTTTATAATAAGAGAGGCAATAACAGTGTCAGAGTGCTTTATACTGTCAATTGAGTTTATTCTTTCTTTCGCCTTATCCGGATAACCTCTGTAATAAAGCAGCTCGCTTTCGCATACGGCGCGTTTTTCACTGTTTGAAATGCTTCGCACAAAATCATCCGCATGTCCGGGGATAAAATATCCGTCTGTCAGCACGAAAGGATTTCGGGCTTCGGTATTATTATCACTGTTGTTCATTCATTTTCACCGTCCGAAATGAATTAGTCCGAATTGACAATAAAACGGACTATGCACAATTTATTCATATTTTATTATACATCATGTAACATTTAATATAATTCTGACATAGAATTAACAATGAACAGACGGCAAAATACTTTTAAAACATTCAGAAGCAAATCTGTCAGATTGTCAACGACAGCGAAACTGTATTGAAGCCGTATGAGAAGACTTCTTTAAAACCGTATTTTGTGTACATCTTATATCCGGCGGAGCTTCTTGACACACAGCAGACGGAAAGAGTATTAATGCCTTTTGATTTTAAGCGGATACACAGCTCGTCAATCAGTTTCGTGCCCCAGCCTTTGCGCTGATACTCGGGCAGAATGTCCATGTGAAGATGAACGCTTTTATTTTTAATGCATTTAAGACAGAACATATAGCCTATAAGCGCTGACGAGAGAACAGGCGAGGCTTTTATCACGCGTTTTAAATATACGGACGAATTGAGCTTCATGAATTTACTATAGTCCGACGAGCAGATTATATATCCGACGGCGTTGTCATTATCGTCGGCAAGGACAAAAATATTATCGTTCTCATTTTCGGTAAAATAATCGTTATATATAATTGCGGCGGCTTCAAGCGTTTTTTCGCTGTGTTTAAAAATTCCCCCGGCGGTTTCTTTACAAATGTAACGAAGTCTCGGTTTGTCGGACGGAATGTATTTTCTTATTTCCATATAAAGTACCTTTTTTTAATTCGGATATATGTTAAAAAATCCCCGTCCGTGCGGGCGGGGAAATTATTATATTTACTTAGAAAAGTCTGCCCATGATGAAAACAATGTTAAGTATTTTCATAAGTGCGGTAATGAATCTGTTCATACCCTTTGCGAAAACGTAATCTGCCTTGGTCATTCCGTCGTGTCCGGGAATTGTCGAGCCGTCCTTAAGAGCAAGATCGAAGGTATAAAGAGTGTGAGCCTCATACTCAAAGGGCTTGTTTTCGTCGAGGTTGATAATCTTAACGCCTCTGAGGTAATCCTTGCCGTATGAGTTGTAGGTAGCTCCCGAGACAGATACAGCGTCGATACCGTTAACGGTGGTGGTGAAGTTATTTACATGGTCGTGACCGGTGAATACAGCCATAACGTCTCCGCGTTCAACGAGAGCGTCCCATTCGCCGTCGTTGTCAAACGAGGGGCAGGGTCTTTCCGTCATGATACCGTTAATATTTGCGACATTGGGGAAGATTGACGAGTATTTTCCGTTTGTGAAGTTGTAGGTTAATTTTGTTTTTCCTTTTACGGGAGTATCAAAAAATACGTTCTGCATAGCTTCCTGAGTAATGATGTGCTGGAAAACGAGAGAGGGAACAAGTCCTCCGTTTTCTTTTTCAAGCTCTGCGCTGAGATTCTTATACCATTCAATCTGGTCTTTTCTGACGCAGTCGTAGTATGTAGTGCCGTTAACCTTGTGATTGCCGTTTTCGTCGTTTACGTAATCGCCCGAATCGAACATCCATAAGTTGAACGCAGTTTTGCTTCCGTCGGAGGAAAGGATGGGAAGATTATGCGTAGCACAGCCGTGAAGCTCCGGATCCGCGTCATAGGCGAGACAGCCGGGATACTGCTGATAGATTTCCAAAATATCCTCTTTTGAAAGGTTGGGCGCGCTCTCGTCGTCGTGGTTGCCGTAAACGAAAGTAAAGGGAACGCCTCTCTCAACAAGGGGAGTGAGCAGCTCGCTGTAGGACTCGATGTTCTCGGAATCCTTGCAGACGTTATCCCCGAGAAATACGACAATGTCGGGCTGTTCCGCATCAAGAGCCTCGGAGATGAAGTTTATCATGGAAACCTTAGTGGGATGACCGTCCTGCGGATCTGCGATAACCATGATTTTAAATTTACCGTTTTCGTCAAATCGAAGCGTGTAATCGATCTGCGGGTTTGCCGCGAATGCGGGAACGCACAGACAGAGACTCATTACAACAGCTAAGATGACTGCAATGATTTTTTTCATTATAATAACTCCTTATATATTTTATAATTGTATTATATTCCTTTTAAAGGATATAAGTCAATTATTCCGAATATACAAATATCACCTTGATTTTTTGTCTCTTTTGACGGAGTATTTCCCGTGCGTGCTTTTTCGGTTTGACGAAGCCGACGTTTTGATTTTTTTGTCTTTATTTGACGAACGTTTTTGCACGCGGTCTTTTCGGTCGTACGTCTTTTTAGCGGAAGCGTACGGTTTTTTCTTAGCTTCGTGCCGTTTGTTTTTCGAATGCTTTTCATCGTATTCGAATGCGCTTACGTCGACTGTTTTTCCGCATATTTTGATGCCGTTTAAATCCGCGGTCATCTGATTCATTATGCTCTCGGGAACGCCGACCACGCTGTAATCGTCGTATATTTCGATTTTACCGACGTCCTTGCCCGAAATGCCTGTGTTATCGCATATCGCCGCGACGAGGAAATTCGGTGCGACATGACCGCTTCTTCCGATTGAAACTTTTATTTTGGCGTAATTTTCGCCGGCGTAGGAGCTTTTTAGGTTAACTTTATTTTTCTTTTCGGAATGAATGTCGGAAAGTCCCGTCGCCGCATCGGAAATGCTCATTTTTAAAAGTGCGGATATAATATCTTCTGTATCATAGCCCGACGTTATAAGCTCGTCCGCCATATCGCGGTAGATGTCGTCTATGGGGGAGTTTATATATTCTTTCGCTTTCATTACGGCGTTGCCGGCGGCCTTTTCACGTATTTCTGCGACAGTCGGAATATCGATTTCTTCAAGCTCGCTTTTCGCGCTTCTCGCTATCGATAACAGGGTTATAATCTGCCGTCTGCCCGAGCAGATTGTCAGCGCAACTCCGTCCTTGCCCGCTCTGCCCGTTCTGCCTATACGGTGAACGTAATACTCCTTATTGTTCGGAATGTCGTAATTGAAAACGTAGTCGAGGTCGTTTACGTCGATACCGCGCGCGGCTACGTCCGTTGCGGCGAGAATATTTGTTTTGCCCGACTTGAAGCTCTCCATAACTCTCGTTCTCTGTGACTGAAGCATGTCGCCGTGAAGTCCGGCGGCGTTGAAGTTGTGTTTTTCGAGAATTAATGAGATTTCGTCGACCATCTGCTTCGTATTGCAGAAAATCATGGCGCGTTTTGGCGAATAGTATCTCAGTAAAAGGCACAGCGCGTCCGTTTTTCTGCCCGAGGGTACGTCAACGAATTTCTGCGCGATATTATCAAGCGTGACCTGCTTTTTATTGATTTCAATGAGAACCGGGTTCTTTTGAAAGCGTTCGGTCAAGTCGAGTATTTCCTTGGGCATTGTAGCGGAAAAAAGTACGGTCTGTCTTGATTCGGGCGTTTCGGATAAAATCGTCACGATATCGTCTATGAATCCCATGCTGAGCATTTCGTCGGCCTCGTCGAGGACTGCGAGGGAAATGCTATCAAGCTTCAGCGTTCCCCTGCGCATGTGATCCATGACTCTGCCGGGCGTGCCTATGACGATATTAGCCTTTTTTAAAGCGGAAAACTGCCTGTCCATCGGCGCGCCGCCGTAAACCTCGGCGATATTTATACCGTGAATGTAAGCCGTGAGCTTTCTGAATTCCGCCGCCGCCTGCTGTACAAGCTCGCGCGTGGGACAGAGGACTATTGTCTGTACGTACGGTTTAGAATACGAATCCGTTTTTTCTATTGCGGGGATTGCGAATGCAAACGTTTTGCCCGTGCCCGTCTGACTCTTGCCTATGATGTCCGCGCCGTCGCGCATGAGCGGAATTGTCCTTGTCTGAATCTCGGTCGCTTCGTCGAATCCGAGGTCGTCGATTGCCGACTGAAGCTCAGGAATAAGTCCGAGCTCTGAAAATTTAAGAGTGTTTTTCATTTAATATACCTCAAAATAAAAACAACCGGGCATGACCGCGGTCATACTCGGCAATAAGTTTGTATATGACTTTTATAATTATATATTTTTTATTCTGATTTTTCAATTGTCAATAGTGATTATTAGCAGTGGATTTATAAGAAAAATTTAATGCAAAACGCTGTTGACATAATTTTTGAATTGTGTATAATTAGTATAACAAGTTATACTTTTTCAATAAAAGGCGGTTTGATTTATGATAAAAAAACGTAACGATAAAATGATGGGCACCGCAAAGGTGGGTCCCAAGGGGCAGATAGTTATTCCAAAGGAAATGCGGGATTTGTTTTCTCTCGAATGCGGTGACTCCGTTGTGCTGTTTGCCGATAAAAAAAGAGGGATTGCGATAAATAAGATGAGCGCGGTTCAGTCGATTGTCGACGGCGTGTTTAAGAAGATGGAATCGGGCGGTATGGACGAGTCCGAAAGGCGTGATGCGGAGATTTTTACCGGCGACTTTGAAGAGGTTAAGGACGGCGGGGAGTGATATTATGTACGCGATCGAACTTAATAAAGTTACGAAGAAATACAAGGACTTGACGGCGGTCGATTCTCTTTCGTTTAAGGTCGAAAAGGGAAAATGCGTTTCAATTCTGGGTGTAAACGGCGCGGGCAAGACGACAAGCATTAAAATGATGTGCGGTATAATAAAGCCCGACTCCGGCTCAATCCGCGTTATGGGTTACGACACCGTCGGCGAGAAAAACAAGGTCGGCTCGGTTATCGGCGTTTCACCGCAGGAGACGGCTGTCGCGCAGAACCTGACCGTACGCGAAAACCTCGAATTCATAGCGGGGATTTATAATAAAAAGGACGCGGATATTAATTCTGTTATCGAAAAACTCGGACTCGGGGAGGTTGAAAAGAAACGCGCGGGCAAGCTTTCGGGCGGATATCAGCGCAGGTTAAGCATTGCTATGGCGATAGTGACTCAACCCGAAGTGCTGTTTCTCGACGAGCCGACGCTCGGACTCGACGTTATCGCAAGACGCGAGCTTCTGAGGTTTATCGAAAAATTAAAGGGCGGGCATACCGTCGTTCTGACTACTCACTATCTTGAAGAGGCGTGCATATTAAGCGACGTCACCGCCGTTATGGCTAAGGGCAGACTTAAAGCGTTCGGTACAACGGACGAAATTATTAAAATGAGCGGTAAAGAGACGTTTGAGGAAGCGTTTATTGCGCTTGCCGGCGGGGAGGATTTAAAATGAGAATGTTCGTGTTTGCCAAGCGTAATTTTAAAGAGATATTGAGAGACCCTATGGCGATTGTATTCGGAATAGGATTCCCCGTAATCATGCTTTTTCTCATGAGCATAATTAATAAAAATATACCGCCCGAGGCGCAGATGACTTTGTTTGAAATAAACAGTCTGTTCCCCGCAGTCGCGGTGTTCGGTCTGTCGTTTATATCGCTGTTTTCGGGATTTCTTATATCCAAGGACAGAACGACCTCTCTTTTTATAAGACTGTGCGCTTCGCCGATGAAGGGCGTTGATTTTATCGCAGGCTATGCTCTGTCGCTTATTCCCGTTGCCGTGATACAGCTTATTATCGCCCTTGCGGTATCGGTTGTGCTCTCGCTTAAATTGAACGCGGGCGTTATTCTCTGCGTTTTATCGTGTATGATAAGCGCGGTTATGTTCATTTCGGCGGGGCTTATCCTCGGCACGGTATTTACCGATAAGGCGGTCGGCGGAATCGCGTCGATAATCGTCAATCTGACGGCGTGGCTGTCGGGCGCGTGGTTCGACCTCGATCTGCTCGGCGGTACGTTTAAAAAGATATGCCGTGTTCTGCCGTTTGCAAATGCCGTCGACGCGGGACGGTTTCTCATAGCGGGGGAGTATTCGTCGGCAGTTAAGCCGATTTTGATTGTGACGGCGTATACGGTTGTACTGGCGGTCTGCGCGTCGGTTGTGTTTTCGATTAAAAACGGCAGGGATAAATAGAATTAAAAAAATGAAAAATCCGAACCGCAAAGTTTTGCAATGCTTTGCGGTTCGGATTTTCTTGTTCGTATTAATTTAATTTTCCGCGTTGTTATCGGCTTTGTTCTGTGCGTTGTCCTCGCGGGGCGTATTTACGTCCGGTTTGGTTTTGTCCTTCTTTGATTTTTTCTTCTGATTGTCTTTGTTCTTTGCCATGAAAAAAACTCCTTACTCTGTTTTTTGTTATTTTTAGCAGAGCGGGGAGTTTTATTCTTATTATCTTAAATTTTCAATCATCGACGTTAAGTCCGAATAGAACTGACGGACTTCCGAGGTGTTGCCGTCCATGCCTATGACCGTGCCGTGGTGTCCCGATCTCGTCGGCATTACATACCAAATTCCTTTTTTGATTTTCGTACTGTCCTGAATGTAATCCTCATGTTCCTCGCCGAGCGGATATTTTGCCGAAACGACGTTTACGAGTCCGTCGTTAGCCTGCCATGACGAATCGATATTTATTCCGCCGTCGGTAACGCCCGTGTACATGCCCATTGCGTCCGAAAATCCGATCAGTACGGGGAGCGAAATTTTTAAATCGGCAGTCTGTCCGTTTAAAACCGACGTGTCTTTTGTTGAACAGTATGAATAGGAAAAATAATATACGTCCTTTACCGTTTTTATTTTCGAATTTAATTCTTTTGCTCCGTCGGGCGATAAATCATAGCCCGCGTGGTCGTTATCGGATTCGACAACGGCTCTGACTGCGTTTCTGATTTCGCTTAAACCTCCGTTGATTTTCCCGACTCCGAACTGGTCGAGCATAAAATCATAAACTCCCGACACGGGCGAGGTCACGCCCGCCGCCGCAAAGCAGACGGTTGTCAGCAAATCGGTTGTCGAGTCAAGACCTATGAGCCTGCCGACGGAATTTATAAGACACGTAAGCGACGTTCCGTTATGCGGTGAGCACAGAGTCGTAACGCTGAAAACATAGGAGCCTTTACCTCCGGTAAAGAGCGGAGAGGTTTCGTTCCCGGTTGCGTTCTGCTCGTTTTCGTCGCCGTATTCGAGCAGTGAAGCGAGCAGTCTTGCGGTCTCTCCGCCGCAGCTGTGACCGACGAGATTAATTTTAACTCTCTGCCCGCCGTTTATTCTTTCGCCCCACTGCGGTACGAGCGCGGTCGTGTACTGTCTGCCGAAGCGCGCATGCTTATGCATTTCGGAGTGATACGCTCCGTAGTCGACGGTTGTTCCCGTAAGCTGTGCGTATAGCTCGCAAGCCCTGTCCCACGTGCTCGATATAGGCCCAACGCCCGGTGCGCAGACGTCAAAGCCCTCGTTTTTTAAGTAATCGGTAATGCTTCCCGCGGACGAACCCCAGTACGGAGACGCCGTATCGAGTCCGCCGTCCTCGCCCCATCCGCCGAGACCGTGTACGAAAACGTAGGGGTAATTTATTTTACCGCCGTTTATTTCATACCACAGATTTTTATATCCGCCGTATTTTACGGGAACGGCGATAATTACGGCAATCATGGCAAGAGCCGTGAGCGCGCATATTATTGAAACCGCGGTTTTTCTGCCGTTTCGCTTTTCTTTCGGGGCAATGACGGTTTGTTTAAAATCGACAGGAGATTCGCGTTTTCTTTTTGAAACGGGTATATCGTATGAGTAATCGTCGAAATTACCGTTATTGTCCTTCATAATTGACAACCTCCGTGAAAAAAAGTCGAAAAAAGTCGAAATGTGTTTTATTGTTAACATTTTAGAAATGGTTTATTCAAATAATGTTAATAAAACTTTAAAAAGAAAAATAAAATCCGTCGGTCAAACATCGTTCGGATTTTACATTCAAAAACGAAACAGAATTTAAAATCAAAAAATGAAAATGTAAGAAAACAGAATGTAAAAACGACAGCTTTTATTGAAACAAAACAAATTATACAAACAAAAATAAAAAAAATTAGTTGTATTGTCCTCGAACTGTAAAAAAATCATGGCGAGATATCGTCGGATATGCACATTGATAACTGCGAAATAATATGTAAAATGTTAATCACAATCTATCAGGGAGGTATAAACATGGTAAACAATGAAACAGTCAGCAGATGCAGGGTAATAACCACGTCGGTTGTTATCGAGGGGAACAGATACTTAACATACGGAATAGAGTATAAGAACAGACGGTATGAGGATCTGTCCGTAAACCGCCCGTCGGTCGAAGATCTCGCAAGACGTATGGAATACTGCGACGTGGAACCTGTGCATATAGATTATGTCATTGAGGATTTTTTAGTACAATAAAATCTGTTGTTACCTTATATAACCGAGAAATGCGACTGCTTTCCCGAGTATATGAACGTCGTCAAGCCGGGAATTCTCGTATACGAGATCGTCGTACATGGGATTTTCCGGCGACAGTATGAGTTTCGAGGGATATTTACGTACGCGCTTTAACGTGGCCTCGTCGCCTATAAGCACGGCGGCAATATCTCCGTTTTCGACGTCGGGCTGACGGCGTATATATACGATATCGCCGTTGAACAGATGGGCGTTTATCATACTGTCGCCCTTGCATCTGAGCGCGAAATCGGCGTCTATATCGGGCGGGAGTGCGAGCATATCCTCCGTGTTTTCCTGCGCGAGAATGGGAAGTCCGCACGCTATGGTACCGATCAGCGGTACCTTGCGTTCGCCGCAGTTTAAATTTGAGGGGGGATTTACAAATTCTTCCTGAATGGGAGATAATAGATACGAGGGGGTGGTGTCTAATGCTTTTGCGAATTCCATTAACTTAGTTCCGCTGATTCCGCGTATACCGGCTTCAATCTTATTTACAGCCGACGCGGTGCGGAAGCCTACCGCTTCTGCAAGTTCCTGCTGAGACATTGACCTGCGTTTGCGAAGATATTTGATTTTTTCGTTCGTAGTCATATTTATCACCGTTATCATGATATCATAAATTAGCCAAAATGTCAACATGTTTTGCAAAATGTATTGACAAAACGGCTAAAAAGCAGTATTATGCTGATAGTGAACAAATGTTTTGCAGAGGTGATAGTCAAAATCAGCGTCTTTTTAAAAATTTAATAATAGTAAAGCTTATTTTTTTTAATTAAAAATTAGCCAAAATGGCTATGTTTTATTTTTGGAAGGAGAATCTAATGAGATTAAAAGAGGGAGAAAAAGTAATTTCGAGAAATCAGATAATTGATTTGCGTACGGGGATGGATAAAAGCGTTGCCGATTTTGCAGAGATGATAGGCTGTTCAAGGTATTCGGTTTATCTTTACGAAAGCGGAAAGCGCCGTCCGTGCGGGGAGCGACTGTCGAAAATAAACAAGCTTCTTGCCGAGAGAAACGGCTGAAAGGAAAGGGGAAAGAAATAATGAACGAAAACAATGTTAAACAGCTTTTTTCGGAGAATATAATTTGTCCGTTTTACAGAAAAACGAGATCGACGCAGTCGATAGTATGCGAGGGATACTACGATAAACAGACCTTTGCGGTTATGTTTCAGAATTCGGGGGAGATAAAATTCTGGCTTAAAAATTACTGCTGTACTTACGGCTATATGCGCTGTCCGCATGCAAAATCGATCTGTGAGCAGTACGATAAAGCGGCTTGAACAGCGTCGGAAAAATTAAAAATCGGCGGGGGGATTATACCGAAGCCGTCGGACGAGTATAATACATTCATAAATTTCCGAGAGGTGAAAGAGTGAATAAATATGATTGGAACGCCGTCCGGCAGTGGTATCTTGAAAACGACGGCGCGACTATCTCGGCGGCGGGCGGGAAGTTTTCGATTCCGAAAAGGACGGTTTATGCCCGCGCGAGAGAAGAAGGCTGGGCGGCGGCGAAAAGAGAATTGAAAAAGAAAAATGCCCGGAAGCCGGACGTTAAGCAAATCGACAGTGATAATGAGAAAATTGCCGCGCTGGCTTACGCCGCCGATCTCGCGGTGGAGCGGATAACGCAGATACTGTCCCTGCCGTCGGGGGATGAGACGGATAAATCCGATACGAAAAATCTCAAAGACTGCGTGAGCGTTTTAAAGGATCTTACGGCGATAATCAGAAACGTAAACGATATTCAGACTCCCGCGCAGGCGCAGAGCGTACGTATTGAGCAGGAAAAATGGGAGCTTGAAAAAAGCAAACAGACGCAGAGCGAAAACAGGGAGGATATCCGTGTTGTTTTCGACTGCGAGGGGGATGAGGAGAAATGACGCTGAATATTCCTCCGCCTAACGAAAAACAGGCGTTGTTTTTAAACGAACACGAGCATAAGCACATAGGCTACGGCGGAGCGCGAGGGGGCGGAAAGTCGTGGGTCGTACGGGTAAAGGCGATTTTGCTTTGTTTAAAATACCCGGGGATTAAATTAATAATAATCAGACGGACTTATCCCGAATTGATTAATAACCATATCCGTCCCCTGCGCGAGACGTTCGTTGCCTCGGGACTTATGCCCGAATACGTTAAGTATAATGACAAGGAGAAGCGTTACACATTTTTCAACCGTTCGACGATAACGTTTATGTACTGCTCGAGGGATTCTGATCTTGACAGATTACAGGGTACGGAATGGGACTGCATATTTCTCGACGAGGCTACACAGCTGAGCGAGTATCAGATTAAAAGCATAACGGCGTGCTGCCGAGGCGTTAACGACTTTCCGAAACGCGTATATTACACATGCAATCCCGGCGGACAGAGCCACGCGTATTTTAAACGGTTGTTCGTCGACAGAGAATTCGAGGACGGGGAAAACGGGGACGACTACACGTTTATACAGGCTCTCGTGACGGATAACAAGGCGCTGATGAGCAAACAGCCCGATTATATAAATCAGCTTGAAGCTCTGCCGCCTAAATTAAAAGACATGTGGTTCTACGGCAAGTGGGACGTGTTCGAGGGCATGTTTTTTGAGGATTTTATAATAAATCCCCTGCATTCGAAATGCGAAGAACTCAAAATGACCGCCGACGAGCTTAGAAAAGCACACAGATTCTGTCACGTTATTGAGCCGTTTGAGCCTAAGGGCATGAATATATACAGAAGCTACGACTTCGGATATAACAAGCCCTTTTCGTGCGCGTGGTGGGCGGTCGATTCCGACGGCGTGATATACAGAATACTGGAATACTACGGCTGTACAAAAACGCCGAACGAGGGAATAAAGATTCCGCCGGACGAGCAGTTTGCGAATATAAAGCGGATTGAGAACGAACACCCGTATTTAAAGGGGAAGAAAATATTGGGCGTTGCGGACCCGTCGATATGGGACACGTCAAGAGGCGAGAGCGTAGCGGAAACCGCCGAAAAGTACGGAATATATTTCGACCCCGGGGATAACAAGCGAATCCCCGGGTGGATGCAGTGCCACTACCGGCTCGCGTTCGACGAAAACGGCTACGCAATGATGTACGTTTTTAATACGTGCAAGGCGTTCATCCGCACGATTCCTACATTAATGTATTCGTCGTCGAATCCCGAGGATCTCGACACGTCGCTCGAGGATCATGCTGCGGACGAGTGGCGGTACTTCTGCATGACGAGACCGATTCCGCCGAGAATAAAGAGCGAAACGCATATACCCGCGTTTGACCCGCTCGAAATATACAAAAAACAAAATAAATCGGGCGTAATATCAAGCTCGGTAATATGACAGGAGAGTATAGAAATGGACACATTTGAAAGTATTATGAAGCCTATTGATTCATCGGCTGTTAAAAATGCCTCGCAGATTCTTATGAAGTACAGGGCGGGCAAGCGCAGACTCGAAAGCAAGATTGTCGAAAACGAGGAATTTTGGAAGCTTCGCCAGTGGGGAAGCGGTGAGAAGGGAGAAAAACGGACTCCCGCGACCGCGTGGCTGTGGAACGTTCTTGTTTCAAAGCATGCCGACGCCATGGATTCGATACCCGAGCCTAATATTTTACCCAGAGAGGAAAACGACGTCGCACAGGCGAAGCTTCTGTCGGGCGTTATTCCGGTAATTCTCGAACAGAACGATTTTTCGACTACCTATTCCGACGCGATGTGGTATAAATTAAAACAGGGTACGGGCGTTTACGGAGTGTTTTGGGACAGCGGAAAGCTGAACGGTCTCGGCGATATTTCCGTTAAAAAAATGGATCTGCTCTCGTGCTTCTGGGAGCCGGGAGTCACGGATATTCAGTCGAGCGCGAATTTCTTTACGACACAGCTTCAGTCAAACGAATCGTTAAGAGAGGATTATCCGTTTTTAAAGGACGTAAATCTTACGTCGAATTCGCCGACGGTTACAAAGTACAGATACGACGACACAGTCGACACTACGGATAAAAGTCTTGTTATAGACTGGTATTATAAAAAGAAACGCGGAACGAAAACCGTCGTTCACTACTGTAAATTCGTAGGCGATACCGTTTTGTTCGCTACGGAAAACGACCCCGAACATTTCCCCGACGGAATATACGACCACGGCAAATACCCGTTTGTTTTCGACGTGCTTTTTCCTGTGGAGGGAAGCCCGTGCGGTTATTCATATACAGATATATGCAAGGACACGCAGATTCAGATAGACGAGCTGAATGCCGCCATGGTCAAAAATGCGAAAATCGGCTCAAAAGTCAGATATTTTTCGAAGATGTCCGGAGGAATAAACGAGGATGAATTCGCAGACTGGAGCAACGATATTGTCCATGTAGAGGGCGACCTCGACGAGAAGCACGTGAAACCTATCGAAGTTCCCGTTCTCAACGGCGTTTACGTAAATATTCTCAATAATAAAATAGACGAGCTGAAAGAGACCAGCGGAAACCGCGACGTCAACAACGGCAGTACGGGTTCGGCGGTCACTGCGGCTTCGGCAATCGCCGCGCTCCAGGAGGCGAGCGGAAAAACGAGCAGGGATTTCCTTAAAAATACGTATAACGCGTATTCGAAAATTATTAAGCTCGTTATCGGGCTTATCAGACAGTTTTATTCCGAGGAGCGAAAGTTCAGAATCATCGGCGAGGACGGCAAAATGAGCTTTATTTCATGCTCGAACAGAATGATATCGGGTGAAAAGATATTCCTTGACGACGGCACGGAGATAGGATACAGGGTTCCCGAATTTGACGTGGAGGTTTCCGCGCAGAAAAATACCGCCTATACGAAGGCGGCGCAGAACGAGCTTGCATTGCAGTTTTATAACGCGGGATTTTTCGATCCGTCGAGATCCGATCAGGCTGCCGCGGCTGTCTCCATGATGGACTTTTCGAGAAAAGATTCCGTGCTTATGAAGATAAGCCAAAACTCGCTTGCGAACGACAGGGCGGAGGAGTATAAGGCTCTTGCTCTGACTCTCGCGCAGATTTACGAACCGGAAATCGCGGAGAAAATTATGGCGGAGGGTAACCCCGGCTGCGTTTCCTCCTCTGCGAAAAAAGCGGAAATTCCGAACTCGGGCGAAAGCAAACGTATGCAGAAAGCACGGGCAAGAGCAAGACAGACGACCACGCTTGATTAAATAAATTAATACAAAAAAAACCGTAAATCACAGTTCTTTTCGGAATTATGATTTACGGTTTGTTTTATTTTATTAATTTAAAATATGTCTTGAGTCTGCCCAGTCCGTCGTCGAGGGTTCGTTTCGGGCATGCTGCGTTCATTCTGAGAAAAGCCTCTCCGCCCTTGCCGAACGCGCTTCCCTTTGAAAGATACAGTCCCGTTTTTGACCTGATGTCGTCTGCGAGAGCGTCCGAGTTTTCGCATATTTTTGAGCAGTCAAGCCACAGAAGATATGTCGCGTGAGAGTTTACAATATTAATTTCGGGTATATTTTTTTCAATGAATCCGTGTGCGGTTTTTTTATTGAGATATAAATATTCTCTTAATTCGTCGAGCCACTTTTCGCCGTGTTCGTACGCGGCTATCGACGCGGTCATTGCGAAAACGTTAGGTTCCGCTATCTCGTCTGTGTTGAGCGCGCGCCAAACCTTATGAAATAAATACTCGTCGGGAACATAAACCGCGGAGGTCTGAAGTCCGGCGAGATTGAACGTCTTTGTCGGTGCTATGCATGTTATGCTGTTATATTTGCACTCGTCATTTACGCTCGCAAACGGAACGTAATCGTACCCCGGGTCGGTTATATCGCAGTGAATTTCGTCGGAAATAACCGTGACGTGATATTTTTTGCACAGCGTGCCGATTCTTGCGAGCGTTTCTCTGTCCCATATAACGCCCGTCGGGTTATGCGGATTGCATAAGATAAACAGAGTTGTTTGCTTATCCGATAATTTTTCTTCAAAATCCGTCCAGTTTATCTCGTATTTTTCCCCGTCGTAAATGAGCGGACACTCCTTTGCTCTGCATCCGTTATTAATAATGCTGTTGAAAAATATATTGTAAACCGGAGTCAGCAAAACGACGTTTTCGTTAGGCGTCGTAAGCTTTCTGACAAGGCTCGATATCGCTGCCACAACGCCTGTCGAGAACATCAGTCTGTCATAATCGATTTCGAGTGAATGACGTTTTTCATACCACGATATAACCGCGTTTTTCCACCGTGCGGGAACATCCGTGTATCCGAAAATTCCGTGTTCGGCGCGTTTTATAATCGCCTCGGTTATCTCGGGCGCGGTTTTAAAGTCCATATCGGCGACCCACATGGGGAGCTCTCCGTCCTTAACGTCCCATTTCATTGAAAATTCCGAACGTCTGTCGGTTACGGTATCAAAATCGTATGTCATATCATTACTCCCTTTCGGACGTAATTATTTTTGTTTTCGACGGGTCGACTTTTGTTCCGTCAAGCGTAATTGAGCCTATTGATTCGGCTTTTATAATTCCCGACGAGGGGTTGAACACCGAGTCGATATGCGAATTTATTTCGGCGTCGACGGACGAGTATTCAAACGCGAGAGTCGTGTTTATAAGCTTACAGTTTTTCATGACGAGATTTTCAATATAGCAAAGTCCCTGCAAGCTCTCTATCGTACAGTTTATAAACGTAAGATTTTTCGAATTCCAGCCTAAATATTCGCCGGAAATAAAAGAATTCTCAACAGTGATATTTTCGCTGTTCCAAAATGCGTCCTTTGAAAGAAGCTTTGAATTTTTAACTGTGATGTTCTTTCCGCCGTCGAAGCTGTAGTTTCCGTACAGCGTAAGAGAATCAATCGTGATATTATCGCTGTTCATTGCAAAGTAATCGCCCTTTGCCGTTACATTGTCTATTTTAACGTTTTTACACGACCACAGCGTTTCTGCGGCGTTCGGAAAAGTAACGTTTTTAAGACTTACGTTATTGCATCTGCGGAAGTTTTTCGGAGCTTCTATCACGGAGTCTTTGACCTCGATATCGTCCGTGTACCATACGCCCGCTCTCGCGTTTTCAAACCACGCGCAGTTATCAACCGATACGTTTTTACAGTACCAGAGCGGATATTTCCATTTGAACATAGTATTATATAATTTCAAATTACTGCCGTGCTTGAGAGGTGATTCGCCGTCGGCGAACACGCTGTCGTATATGTCAACGTCTTTTTCAAAGAACATTGCGCGTTCTCCGGATAAGTACTGCTGTTTGATTTCCTTTGCCATTTTTATCATCTCCGAAAATATATGATACTAAATATTATATATCGATTTGTTACAAATTAATTAATAATATAGCAAAAGAGAGTCGAACCCCATAAGCCCAAAACGCACCGTCTCACGCCTTTGGTACTCTGTATGCCTAAAACCTTACAAGCATTGCGTCGTCTGACCGCGTTTAACTGCGTCTTCAAACTTGACAGGCGACAGCCTGCCTGCGTTTTCATCCTTGTTAAACACAATCATACTTGCAATCAGATGTAAACTTTTAGATGTTGCAGGGTACTTCGATAAATTTTTATCGTTTTAATTATAACTGCTTTGGGGAATGTTTGTCAATAGTTTATTCTTTGTCTAAAATATAAGATACTTCTTTATAGGGTTTTCCGTCTTTGAAATAGATTCTCGGCACACGGCGGGCAACTCCGCAGACGAACTCATAGTTGAAGCTCGCCGACATATCGCCTATCTCCTCGGCGCTAATCGTGCAGCCGTTGTCGCTGCCCATGAGAATGACTTCGTCCTCGATATTCAGCTCACCCTCGATATCGGTTACGTCTATCATGAACTGATCCATGCACACTCTGCCGATTATCGGCGCAAACTGACCGTTGACTATCACCCTGCCCTTTGAAGAGAGGGCGCGCGGATAACCGTCGGCATAGCCCACGGGGATAGTCGCGATGCGGGTCTCCCTGTGAGTCACAAAAGTGTGGCCG
>OIYS01000207.1_pt1 | contig 43387 bp, 30 predicted proteins | sample 1588271 | NCBI WGS metagenome assembly OIYS01 (sample SAMN03283286) | human gut metagenome | biome: human-associated habitat; material: feces | host: Homo sapiens | place: Peru | collected 2012 | reverse complement strand
GTAGGTAACCGCCCCCTACGGAGAGCGACAGAGCAATCTGCCGCTCTCTTTTTTTATACCCAAACATGGAAATTGGCGCTTTGATTAATCGGAGCACTCAGAGCTCTTGGAACTCTCAGAGCACTCAGAGCTCTTGGAACTCTCAGAGCACTCAGAGCACTCGGAGCACTCAGATTATTTCGATTTTTCGAATACTCGAGATTTCGAATTATCGAGGTTTTCGGGATTTTGGATTGGCTGCTTGTAGGCTTGTTGACCTGTTGGCTTGTGGACTTTTTCTGGGGTTTTCGTTGCGAAATTTGGGGTTTTCATTGCGAAAATTGAAAAAAAATACTAATTCTTTAGAATTGTAGAAAATTTTCCATAATAAATTGTGCGTATAGGAAAATATTTGATTAATTTTGCAGTTGAAAAGGTAGGAAATATCAAATACAAATTATTATAACTTTAACTAACAACTTAAATTTCATCTAAACATGGCATTTGACAAGAAAGTTTTAGAGAAATACGGAATCACCGGTTCTACCGAAGTTCTGTATAATCCTTCTTACGAAGTTTTGTTCAACGAAGAAACAAAGCCAGGTCTTGAAGGTTTTGATAAAGGTCAGGAAACTGAGCTTGGTGCAATCAACGTAATGACTGGTGTTTACACCGGCCGTTCTCCAAAAGACAAATTCATCGTTGATGATGCTACTTCACACGACACTGTATGGTGGACAAGCGATGAATACAAGAACGACAACAAACCAGTAAGCGAAGCTACTTGGGAAGCTGTTAAGGAAATCGCTAAGAAAGAACTTTCTAACAAGAAGCTCTATGTTGTAGATGGTTTCTGCGGTACTCACAAGGACACTCGTATGAAAGTTCGCTTCATCATGGAAGTAGCATGGCAAGCACACTTCGTGACCAACATGTTTATCCGTCCTCAGACTGAAGCTGACTTCGAACAAGAACCTGACTTCATCGTTTACAACGCAAGCAAGGCTAAAGTTGAAAACTACAAGGAACTCGGTTTGAACAGCGAAACTGCTGTTGTGTTCAACGTAACCAGCAAGGAACAAGTTATCATCAACACTTGGTACGGTGGTGAAATGAAGAAGGGTATGTTCTCTATGATGAACTACTTCCTCCCATTGAAGGGTATCGCTGCTATGCACTGCTCTGCTAACACCGACCTCAACGGCGAAAACACCGCTATCTTCTTCGGTCTTTCTGGTACTGGTAAGACCACTCTTTCAACCGATCCTAAGCGTCGCCTTATCGGTGATGACGAACACGGTTGGGACGACAAAGGTGTGTTCAACTTCGAAGGTGGCTGCTACGCTAAGGTTATCAACCTCGACCCTGAAGCAGAACCAGACATCTACGGTGCTATCACTCGCGACGCACTTCTCGAAAACGTTACAGTTGACGAAAACGGTAAGATCGACTTCGCTGACAAGAGCGTGACTGAAAACACTCGTGTAAGCTACCCAATCTACCACATCAAGAATATCCAACGTCCAGCTTCTCAAGGTCCAGCTGCTAAGCAAGTGATCTTCCTCAGCGCTGACGCATTCGGTGTTCTTCCTCCAGTGTCTATCCTCAGTTCAGAGCAAACTAAGTACTACTTCCTCTCTGGCTTCACCGCTAAGTTGGCAGGTACTGAACGTGGTATCACTGAACCTACTCCAACCTTCTCTGCTTGCTTCGGTCAGGCGTTCCTCGAACTCCACCCAACCAAGTATGCTGAAGAATTGGTTAAGCGTATGGAAATGAGCGGTGCTAAGGCATACCTCGTGAACACTGGCTGGAACGGTACTGGCAAGCGTATCTCTATCCGCGACACTCGTGGTATCATCGACGCTATCCTCAACGGCGCTATCGACAAGGCTCCAACTAAGGTTATCCCATTCTTCGATTTCGTTGTTCCTACCGAACTCGAAGGTGTTGCTACCAACATTCTCGACCCACGCGACACTTACGCTGACGCTTCACAATGGGAAGAAAAGGCTAAAGACCTCGCTGCTCGCTTCATCAAGAACTTCGCTAAGTACGAAAGCAATGAAGCTGGTAAGGCTCTCGTAGCTGCTGGTCCAAAGCTCTAATCAATTTGATGTAACACATATCAATAGAATATGACCATTCAGGTCGGGCACCCTCACGAGTGCCCGACCTTTTTTTTACGCTCCCCATGGGGGGGGGAGGAAGTCAACGAGTCAACAGGTCAACGAGTCAACAAGTTTGCAAGTTGGCGAGTCAATGGGTAGTTGTCCGATAAGTCCGATTCGTCCGATGCCCCTTTCTTCATTTTTCGCCAAAAAATGCGCCATTTGTGGCACATATCAATCATAATATCAGTTAGATACAATCCCATAGACCGAAAGAACCGTCCCTTTGGTTTGCCTTTGGTTTGTGCAATTTGAAATTTCTTTATTGGTAAATGTCTGACAATTAGAAAAAAGGTGTATATTTGTAGAAATATAAAGTATGGATGAATAAAGACTATTTTTATGAATAAGAGAATGAGACAAATCGTAGGAGAGGAGATAGATAACTTTATGAAAAACAACTCCGAAGGCAAGTATGCAAGCACACTTCAAGAAGAATTGACCGAAGGTGTTACTTATCTGTATGCAAAAAATACGGGTCTTCCCTTTGATATTATTGTTGACTGTGGAAGAACATACGAGTATTATGGTCACCCATTATGTCTGTATATAGTGAATGGTGACAATGTTATACCGATAAACATCACAAAGAATATTAAACATTCTTCTGAATGTCCTATTGAAATTGCAATGTTTATTCAAGACAATTACAATGCTTTGTGCGCTTTTGCCAACATGGAGATTGACGGTCCAGATTTTTTTGATATTATTAAAGACTATAAGTATAAAAACTTAAGATTTATACTTTAAGAAGAATTTTAATATAGAATTGCTCTCATACGATTGTGATGATTAAATGGGGGGGCTGGGGAATCGGACGAATCGGACTTATCGGACTTATCGGACACTTACTCGTTGACCTGTTGACCTGTTGACCTGTTGGCTTGTTGACTTGTTGACTTGTTTTGGGGTGTGTTTTTTGTTAATAATTGGTGGGAAAAAGTGTTTTTTTGCGTGGTTTTTTCGTTTTTATTATGAATTTTGTTAAATTTGCATTTGATAGTATGACTTTTGTGAATAAATCGTTAAAGTTAGTTACATTAAATATTTACCAAAATGAGAAAACTCTACATTATGATGGTTTCATTGCTTTGCTCGATGGCGGCGACTGTGAATGCGCAGACGTTGCTCGACGAAGACTTTGAACACACTCAGTCAGATGTGGCGACCACGCAGATGCCCGACGGTTGGACTGCGGTGACCAGCTACACAGGCTCGCACAAGGGCTACAGATGGACCATTTCGAAAAACAGTACTGCCAACAGTACGATGAGTGGTTACTATTACGCTTACTGCGATGCGCCTACTTACGATAAAGGTGACAACGATGGTATCGGTCCTCGCAAGGACTATCTCATCACACCTGAGTTGAAACTTGACAACACCTACCAGTTGGCATTCGACTGGGAGGCTGCTGCGGCGGCTTGCTTGCGCGACAAGTCGGTGACGCTGCAGGTGGCGGTGATTGATATGGCGAATCCTGCCGACACGACGGTGATTTTCGACATTCAAAATGAGGAAGATGTGCGCAATAGCGGTGTGCCAGCCGACCCTTACGGCTCTTATATGTGGCAAAACTGGGCTATCCACAACTCAAAAATCGACCTCGACGCCTATCAAGGCAAGACCATCAAGATTGCGTTTATCTACAACATGCTCAAGAAGGTAGCCAATGTGGTGTATCTCGACAATGTGAGCGTGAAATATCACCAAGCACTCACCGGCCCTATCGCTGAACTCGACCAGACACGCTACGAAATGCCCGAAATGTATATCGGCGAAAAGCGTTACAGCGAAGCCATTCAGCTTAAAAACGTGGGCAAGAAGGGCTTGAAGGTGACAGGTTACGACGCACCCGACTGCATCACCATTCCTGGCGACTTCAGCAAGGTGGACCTCGGCGTCAACGAAACCACCACTTTCCAAGTGGCATACAAGGCGAGTTTGACCTCACCTGCCGAATGTGATGTGGTGCTCCACACCAATGGCGGCGACGTTACGCTCCATGTGGTAGCCAACAAGCAGGCAGTGCCCGATGGCTACACGCTCGAACTCTTCGAAGGCGAGCAGTTCCCACCAGCAGGCTGGAAATCCACCGACTTCTCCACCAGCGTTTACGCCATTGAAGGCGACAAGAGCGCATACAGCGCTGCAAGTCTCACCGATTGCTATCTCGAAACTCCACGCCTCGACTTGAGCAAAGCCGACGGCCCCAAGAAGTTTATGTTCACCTACTACAGCATGTTCACTGGCGAAGAAGTGCCTTACAACGACCTCTCGGTGTGGGCATCGACCGATGGCGGTGAAACTTACACCGACAGCCTATGGCTGGGCGACTACACCAAGACTGATACCCTTATCAATGTGGAAATCGACCTCTCGAAGTACAACACCGACAACTTGCGCTTGCGCTTCAAAAACTCAGCTGTGACCTATTCTTCGGAAACTGGCGTTGACGAATGGACCACTTATCTCATCGACCGCGTGTTGCTTCCCAACCTGTATGGCAGCGAAAGCGTGCCCACCAGTTGCGAAGTGGAGGCTCCAAAGCAAGGCGAAACCGATGTGTTTATCAAAAATGTGCAATTCAAATGGCGTGAGGCTCAATTTGCCGAAGGCTACAAGATTTACATAGGCAAGAAAAACGGCGAGTTCAACGTGGTGAACGGCGCGGATTGCGGCACTGCCACTTCCTACAAGCTCGCACAAGCCGAATACGGCACCACCTACTACTGGAAAGTGGTACCTTACAACAGCGTGGGCGATGCCACCGACTGCCCAGTGTGGTCGTTCAGCACCCAAGCCGACCATTCGGTAAGCACATTCCCATGGATTGAAACCTTCGACGACGAGAAATTCGCACCACTCGGCTGGAGCGTGGAAAATGCCTCGCTCACCACTTGGAGCCGCACCGACTACCACACATTCGCTGGCGAAGGTAGCGTGATGGCATACTCCAACAAGGTGGAACAAACAGCCTACCTCACCTCGCCCGACATTAGCGTGCCTGCCACAGGCAAGTATCAACTCAGTTTCTGGTGGGGCAACCAGCGCCCTGTGAGCTTGATCAACGACAAAACCAAGCTGCACGTCAACAACACCACCGCTGAAGACGGCATCGACGCAGCCTTTATGGATGTGTATGTCGATGGCGAATGGCAACAGGTGAAACTGATCAGCAACAATATGGAAGCCGACGGCAACTGCTATTGGGCTTACGAAACCCTCGACCTCAGCCCATACGCAGGCAAGGTGATAGCACTGCGCTGGCGCTACATTGCTCACGACTACAACAAGAGCCGTGGCGCCGCCCTCGACAATGTGAAGATTGAGGCAGCCACCGCCAACGTATCGTTCAGCGCCGACGGTTGGGACGCTTACAAGGTGAACTATGGTGAAAAAGAAGTGTCGCCTACATTTGCCATCACCAACCTCGGCAGCGAGAGCGTGAGCATCAGCAGCGTGAACTTCGGCACCGAATACTTCACCACCACACTTGCCAACGGCGATGAACTCAAGCCAGCTTCTTCAAAGCAATTCACCATCACAGCACAAGTAAGTTTGGCAGCCGAATCCACCGACCTTAGCGACAACATGACCGTGACATTCAGCGACGGCACCGCAGCCACATTCCCAGTATCGGCAGTGGCATTGGGCAGCGATATTCACTACTTCGGCTTCGAACGCGACGCTACAGGCGAAGTGCCATCAGGATTCACCGGCATCAACGCCGACGGCACCGCCAGCCTCAAGATTTCGTTCTGGACATTCCCTAACAATGGCGGTATGCTCTCATTCTTCGTGCTCAACGACAGCGAATGTTACAACTCACTCAAAGAACCTCATGGCAGTCAATCGCTGATGACACGCTGCAACAGCAACGGCGCATTCGACGACTGGTTGGTAAGCGCGCTCTACACAGCCACCGATAAGTCGAAACTTGAATTCGACGCCCGCACTTGGGAATCGGTCAACAGCGTGATGCCTGCAAAGGGACCAAAGGTGAATGTGTATGTGAGCGAAACCAGCGCCACCGACCGCAGCACCTTCAAGCAAGTGGGCACCACCACCGAACTTGGTCTGTTTAACCCTGCAGAGGGCTGGACACACCTCACCTACGACCTCTCGGCATACGCAGGAAAGAAAGTGTATGTGGCCATTCAATCGGTTGCCACCGAGAGTCTTGGCGGCTTCTACGACAATGTGGAATTTAAGCACTTCGGCAAGGGCTTGAAGGGCGACATCAACGGTGATGGTGTGCTGAATACAACCGATGTTACCGCTCTGATTTCACACCTCTTGGGTTTGGGCTCGTATAGCAACTCGCTGTGCGACGTGAACGGCGATGGCCGCGTCAACAACTCAGATGTGACAGCACTCATCAACCTCGTGCTCGCTCAATAAGCATCACAATATCCTCGGTGTGGGGGAGTGTCAAAATCACCAAAAACGGAATCGCGTTTTTGACACACCCCCATACTTGTTATTTTTCTTTTTTCAGTGACACTAATAACTCATTATATTAACAAAAAAACCAGTAGCTTATGAAACTATTTAAACACTTCGTTTTGGCAGCGGCATTGGCTTGTGGACTGGTGGCATCGGCTCAAGATGCTACTCATACCATCAGCCCCTACTCGGTGGACTTTGAAACCAAGGTTTCGACATCGGGCGACTTCGCTGCGGCAAAAGGTTGGGGACGCACTGGCACCAGCAGCTCCCAGTTCTCTTATCGCACTTCGCAAGGCGTGGATGGCTCAACGGCTCTTTACAGCGGCTATCAGAGTTCATCATCGCCTAATTATCTGGTTACCACTCGCCTCACTGGCACCGCCAGCGTGATGGTGAAGAACTACAACGACAAGACCGTGGTGAAGTTCTTCAAAGCCACCAAAAGCGCGGCAGGAGAATACGTTATCGGTGAAGAAATCACCTCAACCGTAACAGGTGAGCCAAGCACCACTGCTTACTGCACCTATTCTATTTCGGGATTGGCCAACGAGATGGTGGCAATTTACGCCCACTATGCCTACCTCGACAATTTCGCCGCCACCAGCGCTGAAGTTGACCTCTATAAGAGTCTGAAGGTGGTATCGTGCAAACTCGTCTCCAGTTCTGAGCCCGACTGCGACGCTGAAGGCAACTTCCAAGTGGCATTGACTGGTAAGATTACCAACGATGGCGACCTGCCATTCAATCCAGGCGACGAAGGTTTCTCTTACAGCATTGGTAAGTTTAATTCCACCTCCACCCCTCACGTGATTTTGGTTACCAAGCAATTCGACAAGGTGCTTGCAGTGGGCGAAACCGCTGATGTGGAAATCTCAACAACGCTCAACGTGGCAAACTACGCCACCCGCTCACGTTACGACCTGGTGGAAAACTACAAGAACACCAGTGCTTACGGCTCATGGATTGAACCAGTGAAGTATGAACCAAAACTCGTGCTTCGCGACAACAATAACTACAATATGGGCACCGATGCCAGCACCGCAAAGGAGTTTGGCACATTCGGCATGATTTCCGCCAACACCGAAAAGAAATTCATGGTGGAAAATGCAGGTGCAGCACCTATGTCGGTTGAAATTACCGTGCCAGAAGGCTTCTCCGTGTCCGCCGCTGCTTTGAATGTGGCTGCTCACGAAAAGAAGGAGGTCACCCTCACCGCTCTTGCCGCCACTCCAGGCATCTTCTCTGGCAACCTAACAGTGAAAGTGGTGGGCTACAACACCATCGACATTCCACTCTCGGCAACTGTGCTCGATTCCAACAAGTTCTTCGCCAACTTCGAGGACGACAAAGACTCGAAGGCTGTGCCAACAGGCTGGTACGACTGTGGCAATGGTGGCGACTGGACCAAGACCAACTACACCAACGGCTCAAACAACTTTATGAAGAATGGTACATCGACGTATCCATCAATCCTCGCCACTCCAAAGTTGAAAGTGGAAGCAGGCGAGAAGATGACCTTCGACGCTGCTCGCAACTCGAAATACGGCACCAGCACAGTGGATGTGTACTATTCTGCCGACCGCAAGAATTGGACCAAGGTACTCGCATCTGAGAATATCAGCCTCACAGGCACCGACGCTGGTACCAGCGCCACTGCTACACAAACTTGGGCCAACTTCGTGGTTGAGGGCGTGCCAGCCGGTGAATACTATATCGGCTTCGAATCGGGCTACGCAAGCATCGACAATGTGTATGGCTTCAAGAAACTTGACGTGGCTCACGATGTGGTGGCTACCGAAACTGATATGCCAGTCGCAGCCACTGTGAACGATGAATATGTGGCTACGATGAAGGTGCGCAACATCAACACCGTGGCAGAAACAGAGGCTTACACCGCTATTCTCTACTTCAATGGCAAAGCCGTGGCAACTGACGGAACCTCTGAAATCGTTTCAGCAGGTGAAGCCAACTTTAAATTTGCATTCACTCCTCACGCCGCTGGCACCTATCCAGCCTACATGAAACTCGCTTGGACTGATGGCTACGAAATGGTAAGCGACACCGCACAAGTGGTGGTGAGCGAAGAAAAGGCTACCGCATCAGTGGTAGCGGGCGTGGGCAATGGCACCGCAAGTTCTCCATTGTTCCTCAACTACAAGAACAGCGTGTCGGAAACACTCTACACCGCTGAAATGCTTGCCGAAGCCGGTTTGAAGGCTGGCGACAAGATTGGCTCGCTCACTTATAAAGGCTACAACACAGCCGGCGATGTGACCACCAACGTGAAGGCATTTGTGATGAACTGCGCCGACACCGAATTTGGCGATGCCGACTATACCGCCGATGCCGATATGACTAAGGTGTTTGACGGTGAATACACCTTCAAGAAGCAAGGTAAGAGCACCGAACAGGTGGATATGCTGGTGATCACTTTCGCCGAACCATTCATCTACAATGGTGGCGCAATCAGAGTGAAAATGCAGTCGGAAGCCACCGCTTACAAGAACGTGTACTTCGCTACCGATGGCACCGTGGCTAAGATGTGCTATGGCAATAAAAACGACAATAAGCCAGTGAGCGAACTTACCCAACTTGCCGCTTCGGAATGGAAATTCCCAGTGACCAACTTTGGCGTGATTCTCACTCCAAAAGTGCTCAAGGGCAAAGTGGTGGACAAGAGCAATGCTGCTATCGAAGGTGTGAGCATCGAACTCGTGGCTATTCCAGTTCCTGTCATCAACGGTGAAGCAGCGCGTGTGGCTGATGTGCGCTACTACGGTGTGACTGGTGCAGAGGGCTTGTTCGAGATTCCAGTCATCAAGGCCGACAGAAATTATTTAGCCATATTCAGCAAGCCAGGTTACATTTCTGCCCACAAAACCATCACCGAAATCACCGAGATTCCTGATGTGGTGCTTGAAAAGGAAGTGCCTACCGCAGTTACCGACGTGGTGACAAGTAAGGCTGTGAACAGCAATGTTTACACCATCGACGGCCGCATCGTCAGAACCAACGCCACCAGTCTCGAAGGTCTCGACAAGGGCATCTACATCTTCCAAGGCAAGAAGCAAATCGTAAGATAACCCTTTCAAGGCAAGAAACAAATATAATTAATTCAAAAGGTCGGACACACGCCCGGCCTTTTGAACTCTAAAAAGAAGTTAGAAATTAGATGTTAGAAATTACCAGAACCGAAACATTCGTCTTAACTTCTTTAACTTCTTAACTTCGTAACTTCTGAAAAATCCCCATAATCACTCAAGAATATGCGTATATTTAAGTTATTCAGTGTGGTTCTGCTGCTGTGGGCTATGGTGGTGCCTGTGGCGGCGCAGAAACGCAATATCAATCTCACAATCACGGTCACTGGACCGAGCGGTGCGCCTGTGCCCACGGCATCGGTGCTGCTCAAGCAAACCGACTTCGCCCTTTCGTATGGCACCATCACGCTCAATGAGCAAGGCACAACCAAACTGAAGGTGTATGCCGGCAACCACTCGCTCACGGCTTCGGCGGCTGGCTATTCGTCGGTGGCGACCACCTTTGCCGTAACCGCCGATACCACCGTCACCATCGCTCTTGCCGAGCAGGTGCAACGGCCGTATTCGCTGGGCGCAACGGTGAGCCACGACACGCAGTCGGGCTTGAATAGCCTCACCTTCACTTGGAACACCGAGAAACCGGCGTTTTACGATGATTTTGAGTCGTACGACGCTTTCGCCGTGAATTTCGGCGACTGGATAGGCATCGATGGCGACCAAGCCAATGCCGCCACCCTTGTCGGCACTTACCTCAATCAAGGCGTGCGCGAATATGCCCAAATCATCAATCCGCTGAAGGTGTCGCCCCCATGGTGGTACGACTACCCCGTGCTTCGCCCTTACAGCGGCAAGCAGTATGCTGGCTTTATCCGCACCGCCACCGGTGTGCCAAACGACGATTGGCTGATTACGCCCGTTATCACCCCCGGCAACCAGAATGTGTTTTCATTTATGGCGAAAGCCGCCGATGTGTATAAGGAGAAATTCCAGGTGTATGTGACCGAGGTGGTTGATAACCCCACAAAGGCAGATTTCAAACTTTTGAACACGGGCAACTACGAAACCGTGGACTACAAGGCGTGGAGCAGTCGCACCTACGACGTGTCGAAATACGCTGGCAAGCAGGTGCGCTTCGCCATTCGCTACATCAGTGCGGCGAACAGCGGTGGCGCGTTTATGCTCATGGTAGATGATGTGTATGTGGGTCAAGCCACATCCAACCCCAATGCCGCACCCGCTGCGCCAAAGGCACGCCGTGTGGCAGCCAAGTCGCCAGCCAACCCCAACGAGCGTTTCCGCGTGTATCTCAACGATGCCGAAGTGGGCATGTGCGACGGCTACGAATGGACATTTACCGAATTGGCGGCAGGCTCGTATAAACTTGGCGTGCAAGCCGTGTATCCATCGTCGCAAACTGATGTGGTGGATACCGTGGTGGTTGTCTCCGACCGCACGGCACACTTCGTGGTGGAAGTGACCACCAACAATGCCAAGGCGGTGGAAGGCGAAATGGTGAGCCTGATGAACGAGGAAACTGGTGAGCAAAGCGAAGCCGCCATCACCGATGGCAAGGCTGTGTTCCCATCGTTGCTCATGGGCAAATACCTGTTGGGCGTTACTGCCAAGAATTATGAGGTGTTCAGCCAGTCGGTGGAAGTGACTGCCGACCAAACGCTCCCCATCACCCTCTTGGAGAAGATTGTGAAGCCTTACAACCTCACTACCGATGTTACGCCAACTGGTGCCAACAAGAATGATGTGTTGCTGAAGTGGAATCAGAATATCTCGTTTACCGACGATTTTGAGTCGTACAGCGATTTCGCAACAGGCAACTTCGGCTCGTGGAGCACCTACGACCTCGATAACCACATCTGCTACCCCATCGGTTTGGGTTCGCAGTCGAATATCGTCACATTCCCAGGCGCAAGCACACCATCTAACCCTTGCGCAGTGCCACCTATGGTGTTCAACCCATGGAAGACGCAACCGGCGATGATGCCTACCGACAAGGCTGTGATGGCTCCATCGGGCGATAAGACCGTGGTATTCTTCTCGCCACAGGGCAATGGCGCCAACAAGTGGCTCGTGTCGCCCGAAATCCTCATTCGTGAAGATTTCGTGTGCCGATTCACCGCAAAGGCATACTCCGAGTTTAAGGAGTCGATGTCGGTGTGCGCATTCCTCGATGGCAAGAGCGACCCCGCCAACGATGCGTATGAGGAAGTGAGCCACATTGATGCGCTCTCCTACGGCTCGTGGACCATCTACGAAACCGACCTGAAGAAGTATGTGGGGCAGAAGATTCGCATTGGCGTGCATTACACCTCGTTTGACGCGTTCTTTGCCCAACTCGACGACTTCTATGTAGGCAACTTGGCAGGTGAGGGCACCACCCTCGATGTGGGTGAGGTGAAACGCTATAAAATCACGCTCGACGGCAAAGCGGCTGGCGAGGTGATCGAACCGCAAATCACGCTGCACAACGTATCGGCTGGCGATCACGTTGCCACCGTGCAGGCTGAATATGCCAGCGGACTGAGCGAGATTGCCACACGCAACTTCACCGTGGCGCTTGCTGGCGACATCAATGGTGATGGAAGTGTGGACGCATCCGACGTTACCGCCCTCATCAACAAAATCCTCGGCACCGTCAATTTCAGCAGCACCTTGTGCGACGTGAATGCCGATGGCGAGGTAAACGTAACCGACGTCACCACTCTCATCAACATGATCCTCGAATAACCCTACCCCCACCGGGGTGGGGAAGTCAACGAGCCAACGAGTCAACAGGTCAACAGGTTGGCTGTCTGACAAGTCTGAAGGGTCTGCTTGGGTCTGAAGGGTCTGATAAGTCCGAAGGCTCCGAGCGATTCGGAAACAAAACACCTATTTAATCCATTTAAATCCAATTAACACCAATTTTTTTTAGGTGTAAAAATCGGGTTTAATGGATTTAATAGGTGTTCCTTTTTTTCTATCGGAGCACTCGGAGCACTCGGAGGCTCTAACCTCTAATTTTTTGTTGAATCGGTTGAATCCGTGTGAGCTTTTGAAGCAAACCGGCGGAGAGCATCTGTGAGATTTATCACCCGCAAAGCAATACCGTGGGATCTGTGAGATCCGTGTGAGCAAAAAGTGGAATTTGTGTGAGGCTAAGTGGGATTGGCGAGGATGCCGGTGAAGGTGCGGCCGGAGTTGATGCCCAGGCGGCGCGCGGAGAAGTATTTGTGTGGATGGCAGCGGCTACATTCGCCATTCCATGTGATGTTTTCGGGTTTCAACCCCGCTTCGAGTAGCACCAGTTTGTTCGCCTCTTGCAGATGGATATGCGCCTTGCCAGTAGCGGCATTGCGGCGGCTGATGGCGTCGGCGGAGAACCCTTGCGCTACAAATTGGTCGAGCACCTCGTCGCCCACCTCAAAGCAGTCTTGGCAGATGCTTGCGCCCATCACCGCCACGATACGCGAGCTGTCGGCACCCAGTCGCTCCATCGCCTCCACCGTGCGAGCGGCAATTCTCCCCACCGTGCCACGCCAGCCAGCATGTGCCACGCCCAATACGCCAGCTTCGGCATCGGCAAGCGAAATGTTCACGCAGTCGGCGGTGTTCACCCCGATGCACACCCCACCGAGGCGAGTGACCAGCGCATCTACGGCTTGCAGACGCGCCATGCGCTCGGAGTGGGGCAGGGCCATCAGCGCATCATCCACCACAGCCACGTTGCAGGTGTGTGTTTGTCGAGGCATCACCAGGCGGTCGGGGCTGATACCGAGAGCGGCACACAGCGCATTGCGGCAAGCCTCCACATGGCAGAGCTGGTCGGCGGTGTAGTCGCACATGTTCACTTCGCTATAAGGGTCGCCATCGTGGGCGTAGCCACGGAGCGTGTTGAAAGCAATGATGCCCGGCACCTCGTGGGGCCATCGCAGAATATTGAATAATTTGTTGCTTGCAGTAGGATTCATACCTCAAAATTACGAAAAAATCGCCCTTTGCTCAATAAAACAGGCGTTTTAGAGGGAAAAATTCGGTTTTTTTTGAAAAAATGCTTGAAAAACTTGCACAGTAATGAAATTAGAACTAATTTTGCATCGCAATTGAGACGATGAGTCCAGTTGTTAGGATTGTCTTATGGTGTAATGGTAGCACTGCAGTTTTTGGTTCTGCCTGTCTAGGTTCGAATCCTGGTAAGACAACCAATTTCATAAGGGCTTTTTTTAAGCCCTTTTTTTAGCCCAGATGGCGGAATCGGTAGACGCGCTGGTCTCAAACACCAGTGGGGCAACCCGTGCCGGTTCGACCCCGGCTCTGGGTACTGAGGCGGGGAAAGTCGAAAGACTCTCCCCGCTAATTTTTTTTGGCTCTCGTAACTCCTTGGTTTGCTGATGATAGATTAAGTCAAGGCTCAGTGGAAAAATACTGGTGGGAACAAAAACAAAAAGCATAAAAAAACCGCCTTTTACCGATGCCAGTGCTTCGCGCCTGCCGTCGGCACGGTGGCGTGTCTGATTTCAAGCTGCAGCTTGAATCAGACACGCCACCGCCCTGCCGCCGCTCTCTTCGAGACCGGTGGCATCGGCAAAAGGACAAAAACCGCTCGCCTTCGGCGAAACACACACCCCTTCTACCACCCCAAAATACGCATCACGTCCCTACCGTTGAGGTTATAATTTTCCACATCTTGGTTGGATTTTTCGCCGTGAAACGGCGAGCGGTTTTTGTCCTTGGCGCAATGTGGGTGAGCCCTCGCTGGGGAGGGTGGCGGTGGAATTGTGTGGTTTGCGGCATGGAAACGAGTTTCCAATGACGCAAAGCGCACAGTCACACCGCCAAATGCGAAGCATTCCACATTGCGTCAAGGATGTTTTTTTATGTTTTTGTTTTAGATTCCATTGACGATTCTACCACAGTGCATAATCTATGGTCCAAGTGATTTTCCACTGATTGGTGTTTCCCATAGATATATCGGGTGAGATTAAGTCAAGTACCTTGTTGTTCCACTTTCAATATTCCAAACTATTAGGGTTGAGCAGAAAGTCCATCAAGCCCATGATAACGATGCCTTTCTCGTTGCGCCACGGCTTGATGTCACGATTCACGATGACAATTTTCTTGAAAGAATCATCAACTTTGTTCAGGCTTCGGGTTTCTTGCTCTTCCTTCTCTCGGGTAGGAATAGCGAGAGCCGATTGGATATAGTATCGTTGGTTGCCTTGATTCACCACGAAGTCGATTTCCAAATGTACCCTGACTCTTTGACCATCTTCTGTCTGCTTGCGTATCTCTACATCGCCCACATCTACATTGTAGCCACGGATGCGCAGTTCGTTGTAGATGATGTTCTCCATGATGTGGGTTTCCTCTTGCTGACGGAAGTTGAGAATTGCATTTCGGATGCCGACATCCTCAAAGTAATATTTGGCGAGCGTGCCGATATACTTGCGCCCTTTCACATCGTAACGGTCGGCCTTGCTGATAATGAACGCATCGGAAAGATAACTCAGATAGCGGTCGATGGTTGTGCTTGCAATCGAAGTGTTCTCCACACTCTTGAAGGTGTTGGCTATTCTTGTGGGGTTGCATGGCGTACCTATGGAAGAAGCTATGATGTCAACTAATTTTCGTAATTCTGCATCGTTTCTGATGTTATACCGCTCCAAAATATCGGCCATGTATGCGGTTTGGAAGAGTGATTGCAAATAGTTTGACTTTTCACGGTCTGTTTTGTATGACAATATCAGGGGTAGTCCTCCAAAGGTATAGAAACTTTCCCATGCCACACGTCTGTCACCACCAATAGCAGAATAATACTCGGCAAAACTTAGCGGATAAAGGCGTATTTGATGGTCACGCCCCCGGAACTCCGTGGCTATGTCGGTAGCGAGGAATCGTGAGTTGCTACCTGTGACGTACACGTCGGCGTTACGGATGTGCATGAAGCTGTTCAACACGTCTACAAACTCATCCAACTTCTGCACCTCGTCTATAATGATATAATATGGGTCGCTGTCTGTAACCAACGACCGCACATGGTGCAACATTTTATCGGGATTGCGAAGTTCCTTATTGATACGGTCTTCCAACGCTATCTCAATGATGTGGTCTTCGCCGACACCTTCGTCAATCAGGTATTCGTGAAAGATGGTTGTCAGCAAGAATGACTTGCCGCAACGCCTCGGCCCTGTTATCACCTTGATGAGTCCGTTCTGTTTGGCATCTATCAGTTGCTGAAGGTATGTGTCTCTTTTTATCGTCATACTGTGTGATATTATTGGCACATGTACCGTTTTTGTGACGTAAAGGTATGAAAAGTTTTTCTCTCTTACAATTTTTATCTTACAAAATCGGGCGATGTACCACTTTTTTGACATAAAAAACCTGAGATTGTCAGTGTCATCAATTCATTTGCCTTTTTGCAAAGTTGAAAGGCAGAAGCGGCATGGCGGTGTAAGTTAAATTTATTGCCGCTTTTCACAAATGTACTGACTGAAGCCCGAATAAACTGATTAGTTGTGGACTGCATTACTGACTGTCTGCAAACACTGAAAAATAGTTATCGTTTAAGATTTTCATTTATATTGATTTTCCAATCATATGCCCCCTCTGCAACATCGCCCACCTCTTTGAGTGTGTGGCGATGCTTGATTTCATCAAAGGGCTGCTTTTGTTCCGCATAGCCACACAACCATTCGCCAACCGCCTTTTGCATTTCGGTTGTTTCTCCATACTCCTGCATCACACTTTTGATGTCTGCGGCTTCGGATGGGGCAAATAGTGATTTGTGTTGCTCTGTCCCAAAATGGATAATCGCATTGATGGCTCGTCTGAACACCTCGCTTGCTTGGTGGAGAATATCGGCTATGACATTCAGAATTTTTCGGCGTGCACTTCTATAATAACATGCGCCCACACATGAGCGTGGACATGATGACACCAGCCCAGACGGCGCGCTGCCACGGTGAAATAGTCAAATGGTGTAAAAGTTACCGTGAGGAGGCCATAAAAAATGGCCGAGCATGATGACAATCGCTAAAAAAAGTTTACCTTTGTCGCTTGGGAAAGGCCGCATTCCGGCCTACGGCCTCCAGGCAACCCTTCCCAAGGCTGACGAAACCGTCAAGTCAACCCCTAACAGGGATAAGTTTAACCAAGTCAACTCCCATCAGGGATAGCACCCAAAACAGTCAATACAGTATGATCAAACAGCTTGAATTCCAAATCCGAAACTTGAGATTCTACATATCTCTTTTCTTCTTGTTCATGGCAATGACATCATTTGCTCAAGAACAAATATCGGGTATTGTTGTAGGCGATAATAGTAAACCTATTGAATTTGCGACAATACTACAATTATCTGCCGATTCTACAGCCATAGAAGGTACTGTTTCCGACAACAATGGTAAATTTAAACTAACAAAAGACACCAATGCGAAACTTCTAAAAGTAAGTTACATTGGCTATCAAAATCGAATAATAAACCTCCCTCTAAAGAAAGATACTATTCATCTTTCTATAAATCAAGAACAGCTACAAGAGGTAGTTGTTACCGCTCGCAAACAATTGACAAAACGCATTACCAGTGGCATATCTTACGATATGTCCCAGAACAAACGTGCTCAAAGCGAAAGTTTGCTTCAAGCCTTACGCTATGTCCCAACATTGGATGTGGCATTAAATGGCAATGTCACAGTGAAAGGCAGCTCCTCATACCGAATTTATGTGAATGGACGTTCTTACGATATGGCGCAATCCAATCCACAGCAAGTCTTGCAAAGCATTCCTGCAAAGTCGATTAAGAAAGTAGAAGTGATTACAGAACCATCAGAAGCCTTTGGCAATAGCCCAGGCGAATACATCATTAATATCATTACAGATAAAGATGCGCTGGATGGTATCTATGTAAACACTACGCTTCAGGGAAATACTCAGCCAGCGACCAATGATGGCATTATGGTGATGGCGAAAAAGAAGAATGTAGATTTTTCTCTATCATATAATTATGATCTTAATGGTCAACACAATCAACCACTGACTCAAGAGATAAAAACACCGGAATCCACGACTTTTCTTAGCAGCATCGGTAATGGTAACTGGCAGACTCATCTTGTTAGAGCCATTACCGATATCCGCATTGACAGTGTGAATACAATTTATGCCGACTTTCACACCAGTTTATTGCGTACAGACATTACTGGCTCTTGGGAACAACACACTACAATAGATCCCAAAATCTATCGTATGGAACAATTGAATCATGATATTGCTGGCACTATCGAGGCGAATGCCCTATATCGTAATTATTTCAAAAAGAGACCTGGTATAGAACATTTTTCTTTGGGATATCGCTATACTCACAATCCAGACAAACATCACTTTGCAACTACTGTCTATAGCGATAATGGCACAACCATCAACAATCAGCAGACAGATGGATCAATGAATGAGCACACGATTAGAGGGTCTTTGTATCAGCCTATTGCTAAGAACCATACACTCAGAATTATTGCAAAACAAGTATTGCGAGATGGTAGTGTAGAATCCTCCGACGACAAAAATATTGCATATAATCAGTCGTTATCTCAAGCAACTGCATATTATAGCGGTCAGATAAGCGACTGGAACTTTTATGCCTTGCTGGCTGGAGAAAATGACTATATGAATATGCGCTTACCTCTCACTGGCGAAGAAAATAGGCACAATGAGTTCCACCTCTTACCACAATTAGGTGCGTCATGGAACGCAAATCAATACACCCAACTATCGGCTCAGTATTCACGCAGCACTACACGACCTGGGTTAGCAATGCTTAATCCTTTTTATAGAGTAATTAACAACAGTGCAGCGTCACAAGGCAATCCGAATCTGTCATCCGAAATGAATGACATGCTTTTAGTCAAATTCCTGTATATGCGTGGAAATTTGTATTGTCAAATGGGCATAACCGGTACTATCACTAATAATGCTGTATTCTATTACGAGAAAGGCATAGATAGCGAAGGCCGACTGCTGAGCACCTACGATAATATAGGCAAGAGCAAAAGCATAGGTGTTGACCTGTTTGCTAATTGGCGTCCATGGTCTTTTGCGTCCTTTTCTACATACCTTAAAGCATCACATGGCAATATTAAGGCTGAGGAAATGAATCTGAATCAAAATTTCTGGACATATTATGCAAATGTTTCAGCTGACTTTTATCTACCAAAGAATTGGAGTTTACAAGGCCGTTACTCGGTTTCAAAACAGGCTCCAATGCTTTGGGGTACGGTAAATACAACTCATCGTTACTCTTTCAAAATAGACAAAAGCCTAATGGATGGCCGTCTGAATATTGGAGTAGAGGCAAACAGCCCATTTTCCAAATACTCAAGACTTGAGCAACGCATAGTGAAACCTGAAATGGAGACAATACAAACTAACTACATAACAGCACGTTCTTTTGGTGTTTATATCTCTTATACTTTCCAAAAAGGCAAACGCGTGAATATTGAGCGCAACAATACGTTAAAAGCAACCGACCAACAAACAGGTGTAGAATGAAACAGATCTTTCAACACGATTCAATGGAATGCGGAGCTGCTTGTATAGCAATGATCTGCTCTCACTTCTGTTAAGGCGATGGCTTTTCACGATAGGGACTGATGGTGAAGTGATTTAGCTACTCTTTTGGTGTTGTCGCTTTTGGCGATTATACTTTTCTCCAGATAGGTCTTTTTTTGCAATTTGCCGATTGGGTTTAATTTAGAGTGAGATTTTTGAGACTGTTATGGTGAAGAAAAAGAAACTTAGTAGAAATGCGATTATTGGTTACCCTGCTGGTATTATCACTGGTGTGACCTATGGTTTGAATCCTCTGTTTGGCAAGCCTTTGATGGATGCTGGGGCTTCGATTGATACGATTCTCTTTTACCGTTACTTTTTTGCAGTGGTGCTTTTGGGCGGATTTTTGTTGCTCACAAAGCAGAGTTTTAGGGTCACGGCTAAGCAGGCGGGTGTGCTGCTGTTGCTTGGCGTGCTCTACACGATGAGTAGCACCACGCTGTTTGAGGCTTACAAATACATTGCTTCGGGCTTGGCTACCACGCTGGTGTTTCTCTATCCTGTGTTGGTGGCTATCATCATGGTGTTTTTGCGTGTGGTGCCGTCGTGGCAGGTGTGGCTCTCGATTATTGCCACGTTTATCGGTGTGATTATCATGACCATGGGCGATGCTGGGCAGGGTGCCGTCGATCCCATGGGCGTGCTGCTCTCGATTGTTTCGGCTTCGGTGTATGCGCTCTTTATCGTGATTATCAACCGCAGCAAAACCATTAGCACGATTTCCAATTCGCTGCTCACATTCTATGCGCTGTTCACCGGCGTGCTGATATTCCTCGGCAAGATGCTGTTTCACCACACGGGCATGACCGACGGCATTGAGGGCGTGGCAGCGTGGAGCAACCTTGTGGGGCTGGCGTTGCTGCCAACGGTGGTATCGACTGCCACACTGGCTTTGGCAACCCGAAACATTGGCGCTACGAAGGCCTCGGTGCTTGGCGTGTTTGAGCCCATCACGGCGATTTTGGTGGGCGCCATCGTGTTTGGCGAAGCCCTCACCGCCAACGTTGTGGTGGGCATCCTCATCTCGGTAGTGGCCATCACCTTCATGATCACCGCCACCAAGCGATAGCCACGTCGCATATAGGAATTGAAATTATCCCAAATCAGTCATTAGGCCGTGTAATGATTTTTTATATTACTTCTTGCGGTCTTTCGGCTTTTAGAAGATGCCTTTTGCTTGTTTTTAATGAGTGATAGCCGGCTATCACTCATTAAAAGACAAACAAAATTCATTCTTCTAAAACTCCGAAATACCACAAGTCCTAATGACCGATTTGGGATTCCCAAATCCGTCTAAAATTACTGATTTGGGATAATTGCTTTATGCTTGGAGGGTGTATGAATAACGGTTTGCGGCAATCATTCAAGAATCTCCCAAAAACCGCCATTATCAGGACCTACACGGCGGAGATACTTGCCACGTATGGCTTCGATATTGCGAGAAATTGAGTTTTCGCTTATTCCAACATGTTTGGACAGTTCCGACTTTGGAATATATGGATCCTCAATCATTAATTTGATGATAAGTATTCGATTTTTTGTGAGCTTCTCATTCAGAAGAGCAGCTTTTTCTATCACCTTTTCTATCACTTTTCTATGTTTTTCTATCACCTTTTCAGTGTTTTTAGGTGACATATCAGTGGCATTCACGTCATCTATCACCTTTTCTATCACCTTTGGAACTGTGATTTTCAAGATGAAATCATCTGTACGGAAAGAGAGCATGGGTATGCCGTTGGCGATAGTGCTGTTTATTCGCATCTTTAACACGTGTAGCTTTAAGTTAGAAGCACCCCCATCTATCACCTTTTCTATCACCTTTCTTCTTTTTTGAAGGGTACTCCTGTAGGAATTATATGTGTGTAGGCAGGTATGTAGCTAAGGTTATGCAAAACGAAATTTTTGTAAATATGATATTGCTGATATGTGTTCCAGTAGGATGCGATTTCATCATATAGTTGATAATATTTTGGTGTTTGGCGATGTCGCATTCCGCTGGAATGCCCTATATATAGGTGTATTAAAAGCAGGCATTTCGAAAAGATTCCATTTCGCTTCGCTCCATTACATCTATTCTGCATACCTGCCTACACACATCAAATTCCTAACGGAATTTTGATTTTGGTGCGCCTTCTTTTGGCGTGAGGGGAGGGGGGTATGAAATGGGAAAAGCAGCTGATCTTCGCGATTAGCTGCTTTTGCTTGTGATTAGGATTGATTACTAACTATTAACTTAATCGATTTGCGATGGTTGTGGTCGATTAGAGTTGTTGTATTTATCGTTTATTGCAGGGTGAACGACAGTTTTTGAACGTCGCGGCTGTTTGGACCAACCATAACGTCGAACTCGCCTGGCTCGCAGATGTAGTTCAATTCGTTGTCGTAGAATTTCAACTTGTCGGCTGTGATGGTGAAGTTCACCACTTGGCTTTCACCCTTTTTGAGGAAGATGCGCTTGAAGTCTTTCAGTTCCGACACAGGACGGGCGATTTTGCCCACCAAGTCGCGGATGTAGAGTTGAACCACTTCTGCACCGTCGTAGTTGCCGGTGTTGCTCACTTCTACCGATACGGTAAGGCTGCCATCTTGATTCATAGTGGTGCCGCTGATGGTGGGAGCACCGTACTGGAATGTGGTGTACGACTTGCCGTAGCCAAATGGATAGAGAGGCGCATTGTCGATGTCGAGGTAGTTGCTGGTGAACTTGGTGAACCAAGTCTTGTTTGGGCGGCCGGTGTTGAGGTGGCTGTAGTAGATAGGAATTTGACCTACGCTCTTAGGCATCGTCACGCTGAGGTGACCGCTTGGAACCACGTCGCCAAACACCACGTCGCAGATGGCGTCGCCAGTTTCGCTACCGCCAAACCATACGTTGAGAATGGTGCTGAAGTTTTCCTTTTCCCAGTTCATCACAGTGGCACGGCCAGAGAAGTTGAGTAATACGATAGGCTTGCCAGTGGCTTTGAGAGCGGTGAGCAAGTCTTTTTGTGCGTCGAGGATTTCGAGGTTGGTGCGGCAGCTGCTTTCGCCAGTCATTTCGCTTGGCTCGCCAACGCAAGCCACCACCACATCGGCCTCTTGTGCAATCTTCACTGCTTCGGCACGCATCACGTCGGCATCGCGGTTGTCGCGCATCTCACGGCCAAACATGGTGCTGTTTTTCTCCATGATTGAATCGTAGCACACGTTGCAACCCTTAGCGTAGAGCACTTCTGCCTTACCCTTCACGGCTTCGGTCATGGCTTCACGCACGGTTTTGTACTTGTCCATAGCGGCTGCCACGCTCCATGTGCCAGGCATATTGGTGCGAGAGTCGGCAAGTGGACCAACGAGCGCAATCTTGCCCTTCTTTGCCAATGGAAGCACATTGTCGCTGTTTTCAAGAAGCACGAAAGTTTCGGTAGCCAACTTGCGGGCTGCCGCACGGTGCTCGTCGGTGTAGATTTCAGTCTTGGCACGCTTGCTGTCGAAGTAGCGGTATGGGTCGTCGAACAAGCCGAGTTTGTATTTAGCCTCAAGAATGCGGCGGCAAGCAGCGTCGATAGTCGCCATGCTCACCTTGCCTTCGTTGAGCGACTTTTCGATAGTGCCCAAGAAACCGTCAGCCACCATGTCCATATCTGTGCCGGCGTTGAGCGCGAGGGCAGACACGGTTTGCAGGTCGCCCATGCCGTGGGCAATCATTTCGCTGATGGCAGTGTAGTCGGTCACCACAAAGCCCTTAAATCCCCACATGTCGCGGAGCACGGTGGTCATCAACCACTTGTTGCCGGTGGCAGGAATGTAGTCAACGGTGTTGAACGAAGTCATCACCGAAGCTGCGCCAGCGTCGACTGCCGCCTTGTAGGGAGGGAAGTATTCGTTAAACATGCGAGTGTGGCTCATGTCGACGGTGTTGTAGTCGCGACCAGCCTCTGGAGCGCCATAGATGGCGAAGTGCTTCATACACGCCATCATGGTGTTGGTGGCGGTGAGGTCGGTGCCTTGGTAGCCTTCCACCATAGCCTTGGCGATTTGTGATCCCAGATATGGGTCTTCGCCACCACCTTCAGCCATACGGCCCCAGCGTGGGTCGCGGCAAATGTCAACCATAGGGCTGAAAGTCCAAGAAATACCGTCGGCGGTCGATTCCACTGCGGCAATGTGCGCAGAGTTGCGAATGCCGTCCATATCCCACGACATCGACAGTGCCAAAGGAATAGGGAACACGGTTTCGTAGCCGTGAACCACGTCCATACCGAAGAACAAAGGAATGCCCAAACGGCTCTGCTTTACGGCAATCTCCTGCACTTCGCGGATTTTGTCCACACCCTTGAGGTTGAACAAACCGCCCACTTGACCTTTCTTGATTTTTTCAGCCACGTCGCTGCTCTTAGCCGATCCAGTCACAATCTCGCCCGACACAGGGAGGTTGAGCTGACCAAGCTTCTCTTGAAGGGTCATTTTCGACATCAAGTTGTCGATAAACTTGTTCATCTTAGCCTCGTCGGTTTTTGCCGAAGCAGTGAGCGCGGCAATAGCCATAACGAGCAATAAAAACTTTTTCATACTGTCTTGTTTTATTTGGTTATTTATGTTATTGTTCTACTGTGAAATCCAGTTTTTTCAGTCCTTCCTTCACCTCTGGGCAGTTCATAAACAGCTTCCAGAGCAGACCGGTGCGGTAGTTCTCAATCATAGGAGCGATGGTGCACTGGTCGATGGCAAGGTAGCGTGGGAGCGTCCACTTCGCCTTTTCACTAAAGGCACCGTAGAAGCCGTATTTGCCCCAAATCCAACTGCCTTTCTTCCAGAATCCCTTCAGCGCAGCCATCGACTGCTCTGGAGTGTAGGGGAACGACGAGAGGGCGGCGGTGGGGGTGATTACGCCTAAATCGTTGTTGGGCGCGTGTGCCGAGTAGCCGCTTACCGAATAACTTGCGGTCAAGCCCCAGCAGTCGGCGCCATATCCGTCGTAGCCTTTAGGGTTAGCCACGCAATAGTCGTAGTCGCTGAGCACATGGTTGCGCATGGCGGTCCAATAGTCGGCGTAGCGGTCCTTCAAACCCTTAGGGCAAAGACCAATCCAACTGTAATGCGCCCAGAAGAGCGGACCACCAGTTTGCTCTGCGCCATTGTGCTTCAGCAGCAATGGGTGGCCATAGGGGGCAGCGCCGGTTTTGATAGCACCGCTGCGCGCCCACCCCTTGTGGTAGCATGAAGCAGGGACGCTATGGGTGGGCGATGCCACAGCGAGTATATATACAATTATGCACTCGTTGTAGCCTTCGAGTGGGAAGTTCATTTCCCAGCCGTATTCAGGCGACCAGTGCCAATATATCACGTCTTTTCCGCCGTTGCGATACCAGTCGAAATCCATATCGTGCCAAAGCACGTTGATTTTCTCGGCAAGTGCTTTCTCATCGGCGTTGCCATTCTTGAAGTATTCTCTCACGCACAGCAGACTCTGCATCATAAAGCAACTCTCCACCAAGTCGCCGCCGTTGTCCTTCTGTCCGAAAGGCACCACCTTGCCAGTGGGGCCGTTGAGCCAGTGTGGCCATACGCCATGGAAGCGGTCGGCTTTGGTGAGGTAGTCCACAATCTTGGTGAGGCGCGCCACGCCCTCGCTTCTGCCGATAAAGCCGCGGTCGATAGCCACGAGCAATCCAGCCACGCCGAAGCCGCTGCCGCCGGTGGTGACCACGTGCTTATCGTTGCTGGGGTAGATGCCGTCGAGGTGAATGCGTTCGGGAGCCAGACCGGAGGTAGGCTCTGCGCCCTCCCACATATAGTTGAAGTGCACTTTCTGAATGTAGTCGAGGAAAGCGTCGTCGTTGGCAAACGAACTTGGGCGGTTAGGCACAATGGGGTCTTGCCCCGTGTTTGGAGGCTCTGGAACAGGGTTTGCCGTAGAACTGCACGCAGTGAGCAGCATCGCAATGGCAGCCAGTGTATAAATAATTCGGTACATAGTAGTATTTGATTAGCTGTTGTTTATTTTGCTGGGGTGTAGGGGAGGGTGAGGTTGGCGACAGGAGTGGAGGTGAAGTTGCGCTTAACGCTGACGTGCGCCTTTTTGGTGGCTTTGTCAAACTCCACGGTCACGGTTTCGCCTGATATGAAATCTACCCAGTAGGTGTTGATAACTAATTTGTCGCGGTTTTCCCAACTGTAACGTGCCGCTGTGGTGAAAGGCTTGTTCAGCCCTTTGAACACGCTCTTTGGGTGGATAGAGTAGGGTGGCTGCACGGTGCTGCTCGCATAGTGCCACTGGGCAGGAGCGGCGGTGATGGTGCGGCCGTCGAAGGTGTATTGCAAATTGCCGTCGGTGCCGAATTGCAGGGCAAAACCGTCGTGCAATGCGATTGATGGCTTGGCTTTCACCTTTACGCCCTTTACGGTGCGCTGACTGGCTGATGCGGTGAACTTGTCGAGCGCCTTTTGCTGGGCAGCGTCGAACTTTAATGGACCATTGCCGGTAGCCACCTGCTTGATGAAGCGGAAAGTGGCGTCGATTTCCTCGTAGCCCTTCATGCTTGCGCCGTTGAGCACCACCACCATATCTTTTTCAGGCACCACGAAGATGTATTGGCCCAAAGCGCCGTCGGCGCAGAATGAGCCGGGAATCTCGCACAGCCACAGTTGGTAGCCGTAGCCCGGATTTTGGATATTCTTCTTTGGATTGTCGGTAAATGGCACTTTGTGACATTGAGTCGCGCTGTCAATCCATTCGCGCGATATGAGTTGCTTGCCGTTCCAGTTGCCTTTTTGCAAAAGGAGTTGGCCAAATTTTGCTTCAGATTCGGCTTGGATACGCATACCCCAGCCGCCGGTGTTCACGCCTCTTGCGCTCTGCTCCCATTCGGCTTCGGTGATGCCGAGAGGAGCGAAAATGCGCTCTTGGAGCAGTTGGAGCACGGTGTGTCCGGTCACTTTTTGTACGATAGCCGAGAGCATGTAGGTGCTCATGGAGTCGTAGAGGAATTTTTCGCCCGGCTCGTATTTAAGGTGCTTAGCGAGCCATGTTTTCTCCCACTCGGTGGTGATGGAACGCATGTTCCAGTCGGGAATGATGCCCGACGACATGGTGAGCAGGTCGTGAACGGTCATCTTTGCCAAGCCATCGCTGATGGTGTCGGGGAGAAATTCGGGGAAAAACGTGGCAACACGGTCGGTCACGCGCAGGCGATTGTCGTCGATGCACAGCCCAATTGCCATACTGCAAAACGTTTTGCTTGCGCTATACAGCGTGTGCGCGTCGATTGCACGGAATGGAGCGGGGTGCAACTCGCTAATCACCTTGCCGTGGCGCATCACCACCACATGGTGAATCTCGGTTTGCTCCAGGCTCATAAGCGAGGTGTAGAGTTGAAGCACAGCCTTGGCTTCTACGCCCTCTTGGGCTGGATTGCTGCGAGAAATGGTGTTGGTTTGTGCAAATGACAGTTGCCAGAGCACTGCCAGTATCACGAAAGAGGATAACCGTTTGAAAATTGCCATCGTTGGTGTCGTTTTTTTGTAGTTGTTTAGTTTCTGATTTAAAAAAAATAGGGTGGGTAAATGTTGTGTCGTTCACCAACCCACCCTACTAACGAAAGTTTTTTATATTGCGTATGAAAAAAAACGTCAATATTGGATTTGTGCAATCACAGGATAGTGGTCGGAAAGGTAATGACCTTCGGGCTTGTCCTGAATCACACGGCAGCGCTTCACATCGAAAGCTTTGCTCACGAACACATAGTCGAGAAGTTCCAGTTCCTCAGGCTTGGCTCTGCCATAGTCGTGGTATGAGAATTTTGGTCCATACACGATGGGTGAGAGTTGGTAGATGCTTTTCAGCCCTGCTGCGTTCAAGATGTCGAATGGAGCGGTAGCGTCGGTGCAGTTGAAATCGCCAGAGATGAGCAATGGCAATTTTGGTGCAATCTGCTTAGCCCTTTCAAGCACGAGTTTGATGCCCTCGCGACGCGCTTGCACGCCGTCGTTGTCGAGGTGGGTGTTGAAGTAAGCAATCTTCTTGCCTGTTTTGCGGTCTTTAAGGATTGCCCAAGTGGCAATTCGGGGATATGAAGCGTCCCACCCTTTCACACCGTAAACGTTTGGATTCTCCGATAGAGCGAAATTTCCTGACTCAATCAGCACGAATCGATTTTTTTTGTAGAATATAGGGCAGTGCTCGCCTTCGTTTTTACCGTCGTCGCGTCCTGCGCCCACGTGTCCGTAGTTGGGGAGGTTGGCATCGAGGTCGGCAAGCTGGTCGGGTCGCACTTCCTGCATTCCAATCAAGTCGGGTGAATAGTATTCAAGCATCTTGATGTTATCGGCACTGCGGTTGGTCCATTTGTTCACGCCGTCGTCCGCGCTAAGGCGAATGTTGTACGTCATGATACAAATGTCGGTCTTGCTTTTGGCAAGCGCATGGGAAAATCCCAGTATCACGAGAGATACGATGAATAATAATGCTTTTGCGAATCTTGTCATGATAGTGCTTAAAAGAAAGAGGGGGCAGGTGGGCATTTGATTTCACCAGCCCCCTCGGAGTTTAGTTATGGTTTAATGCCTTTGCGGCATTATTCCGAAATCATTTAGGTTCCTTTTCCAGGTCGGGAATGTTTTCGATCTGGGTAGCAGGAAGTGGCCAGAAGGTCTTTTCTGCTGTCCAGCCTTTAGGACCGAGCACAGCGGCAGCCTTGCCAGTGCGCACGAGGTCGATGTAGCGCACACACCATTCACCGCAGAGTTCCATACGGCGCTCGTCGAGGATTTGGTCGAGGGTCACACCGGTGAGGGTAGGCATGTGAGCGCGGGTGCGAACTTCGTTGAATGAAGCGTCGCCGCTCTTGCCGTTTCTAACCTTTGCTTCGGCATTGATAAGGAGCACTTCAGCATAGCGGAGAATGCGCACGTTGTTGTTGCGGCCCCAAGAAGTGGTACCTGCTGTCATTTGGTCGTAAGGGAGGTAGCCCTTGCCGTTGTAGTTGTGGCCTTCGTTAGGTTTCTTGGTGCAAACGTCGCCGCTGGGAGTAGGTACGCCTGGGATAATGATAGAAGTGGTGTAACGCACGGTTTCGCCACGGTTCTTAGCCCAGTTCACGAATTCGTCTTCATACTTCATGAAGCCCCAGCCACCGAAAGTCTTGCCGGTAGCCTCGTTCTTCATAGCGCAGCCAGCGAAGTTGAACCATTGGTCAACGCCAATGTAGTCGCCGCTTGGGTTGCCGAAGTCGGTGCATTGGATTTCGAAGAGCGATTCGTCGCAAAGTTTGCCAGGAATCTTAAACAGGTTGTAGTAGTCGCTGTAGAGAGAGAATTTCTTGCTGCCGATGATTTCATCAGAATACTTTTCAGCCTTGTCCCAGTTGCCTTGCACCAAAGCGGTTTGTGCAGCCACCATGGCAGCGGTGTAGTAAGTCACGGCACCGTTGTGAGGCATTTGGTTAGGACGGCACTTGCTTGTGGCAGCCATTTCGCCCATTGCGGTTTCACATTCGGAGAGAATGTAGTTGAGCACGGTTTCTTGCTTGCTGCGCACGAAGTCGGTCTGGTTGTTGTTTTCGAGAATCACCACTGGACCGAAGTTGTTGGTGAGCTGATAGTAAGCCCATGCACGGATAGTGCGAGCCTCGCCGCAGTATTGTGAATAGTTGGCAAGTTCTTGCGAGTTGCTTGGGTCGATGTGCGCCTTGTAGTTGTCGAGTGCTTCAAGAGCGGCGTTGCTGCTGCGAATGATAGAGTAGAAAGTTACCCACACGTTGTTGAGCGCCCAGAAGCCGTTGTTGTAGTTGTAGTAGCGGCCGAAGTCCACTGCTGCAGCTTGGTCGTCGGTACGTCCCGACCACATGTCGCCATCGCGAGAGAACATCAACAGTTGGTTAGCCCAGTGAGCGGCATAAGCGCGCACGTTGTTGTAAGTGCCAACCACAGGCTGATACATTTGAGCTGTGTTAGTATAGTCAACAGCTTCTACGTCTTGCTGATTTTCGGGATCAATATCGATGAAATCAGAACATGACGCCATACCCAGTGAAAAAACAGTGGCTGGGATAAGATATGCTAAGAATTTCTTGAGTTTCATAATGTTTTTACGTTTTTAAGTTTCTGATTAGAAATCAATCTGCACACCGAATGTGTAAGTGGCTGTCAAAGGGTAAGTTTGGGTATCCCAACCTTCAGCGTCTGCCAATTCAGGAGTGAAACTGTTGGCCTTGAAAGTGGTGAATGGACGGTCGGCTGTAGCGCTGATGCGGATGCCTGGCAGCGTGTAGTTGCCGAGCTTAATGTTGCGGAAGCTGTAGCCGAGGGTGATGTTCTGGATGCGGAAGTAATCGCTGCTTTCCACGAAGTAAGAAGCATTGTTACTGTCGCTCACGTTCCAACCCTTAATCAAGGCTGCTGCGCTTGGGTCGGTGTTGCTTGTGCCAGCACCGTGCCAGCGGTTTTCGTATTGAGCACGGTCGAAGTTGTAGTTAGATGCTGCGTAGCGGAGCGCGCGCTTGCGGTTCCAGAGTTCGCCACCTGCTTGGCCGTAGCAGCTGATGTTGAAGTCGAGAGCCTTCCATTGGAAGCCGAGGTTGAAGCCGTAAGTCACATCAGGAACGTAGCTGCCGAGGCATTGCTTGTCACGACCGTCGATTGCGCCGTCGCCGTTCACGTCTTCATACTTGAAGTCGCCAGGCACGAGTTTGTTAGCCACTGCGATTGGGTCGGCTGCACATTCTTCAGGAGTTTGGTAGATGCCAATCACCTTGTAGCCGTAGTATGAGTTCATCTTTTCGCCCACCTTTTGCACGGTCTTGCCACCCTTGATGATGCTGAGGTTGTTCAAGAGGCTCTTCACTTCGTTGTGGAGGTAGCCAATGTTGAAGCCCACATTATAAGAGAAGTCCTTGCTGATCTTGTCGGCCCAGTTGAGTGAGAGGTCAACACCAGTGTTGAGGATAGTAGCGTAGTTGCCGGCGATAGTAGTGTTCTGCATAGGAATGGTTGGTGAAATCACTGCGTTTTCAGTCTTGCGATAATACCAGTCGATGTCGCCAGAGAGGCGGTTGTTGAGGGTAGCGAAGTTCAAACCCACGTTGGTTTCATTCACCACTTCCCAGCTGAGCCAAGAGAAGTTTGATTCATAGGTGTAGCCATCGAGCACGGTGTTGCCGAATACGCCACGCACTGGTTTAGTGCTTGCGAAGCCAGCAGAAGCGGCAATCTTGTCGTTACCGAGCTTACCCCAGCTTGCGCGGAGCTTCAAGTAGTCGAACACGTTTTGGTCGGCCATGAAGTCTTCGTTGCTGATCACCCAAGCAGCACCCACTGATGGGAAGTAACCCCACTTTTCGTTGTACTTAGAAGAACCGTCGGCACGGAATGTGGCGGTGAGCATATACTTGTCGGCGTAGTTGTAGCCCAAGCGAGCGAAGTAAGAGAGGCCGCGGTAGAGTGAGTCGTCGTCGCTCACGGTCACGCCTTCCTTGCTACCGAGGTTGAGGTACTTGTAAGCGTCCTTGCCTTCTGGCACGTTTTTAGCGGTGGCAGTGAGGAAGTAGTAGCGTTCGTTACGCATTGAGAAACCAGCCATAGCGTTGAAGTGGTGCTTGTCGAATGTCTGGTTGTAGGTGAGCACGTTGTCCCATACCCACTTCTTATAAGTGCTCTCGCTCTTGGTGAGTGAGGTTTGGTCGTTGTGTTGGTTCACAGCGCCTACGCAGTAGATAGGAGTGAACGCCACGCCCTTGGTGTTGGCATAGTCGTAAGCGTAGCTTGTGCGGAAGTTCAAGCGGTCTGGAACGAGTTGGAATTGAGCATAGAAGTTGCTGAGCACTTGGTAAGTGTCGTTCTTGCTGTCGAAGTAGTTGGCAGTAGCCACTGGGTTGTAGAAGTTGTTGGTCACGCCAATTTGTTCAGGAGAAGCATATCCGCCAGTGTAGATTTTTGAGTCACGAGTGGTGTCGTACACTGGATAGATGCCAGGAGCGTTGAATGCCTGTTGCCATGCGTTGTTGTTAGGCACGCGTTGGTCGCCGTTGCTGAACACTCCGTTGAAACCCACCTTCAACCAGTTGGTTGCGTCGAAGTCGAGAGAAGCGCGGAAGTTGAGGCGACGGTAGTAGTTTTCTACGTCCATCACACCGTCTTGAGCCAAGTAACTCATACCCACAGCGTAGGCAGTCTTTTGAGTGCCGCCGGTCACGCTCAGAGAGTGGTTGGTAATCATAGCGGTGCGAAGGAGTTCGCTGTACCAGTCGGTGTCGGCTCCGAAGGTGAGGTCGTTCATGTTACCGCCCCAGTTCTTGATAGAGTTCTCAAACATGTAACTGTAAGCGCTCTTGTCGGCTTCGGTAAGCATGGTGGCATACTCGTGTGAGTTACACATTTCGAGCACGTTGGTAGCCTTTTGGAAACCTACGTAACCATTGTAGGTCACCTTAGCGTCTTGATTCTTAGCACCCTTCTTGGTGGTGATGATAACCACACCGTTAGCAGCGCGCACACCATAGATAGCGGCAGCAGAAGCGTCCTTCATGATGGTGAGGTCTTGAATGTCGGCGTTGTTGAGGAAGTTGATGTTGTCGTAGAACATACCGTCAACCACATAGAGAGGGGTGGTGTTGCCGAATGAGCCCAAACCACGGATAGTAACGGTAGGACCATCGCCAGGAGTACCTGAGTTCACGATGTTCACACCAGCCACCTTACCTTGGAGAGCGGTCATTGGTGATGATGATGGGGTGGCGATCAGTTTTTCGCCTTTCACTACTTCGATAGGAGCGGTGAGGTCTTTTGCCTTAGCGGCACCGTAACCAATTACCACTACCTCTTCGAGGTTTTGCACGTCGTCGGCAAGTTCGATTTTCATTTGGCCGTCGGCTGCCTTTACAGTTTTGCTGACCATGCCCACGTATGAGAAGGTTAGCACTGCGTTGTCTGGCGCATTACTGATAGTAAAGTTGCCATCTACGTCGGTCATGGCACCTAAGTTTGTACCGTTTACATGTACAGAGGCACCAATAACGGGCTGATTGACCTTGTCAACCACCGTACCTTTCACTGTGCGTGCCTGTATGCCGAAAGTTGCACACATACACACGAGTAAAAGTGTGAGTAATCTTTTATCCATTACACAATTTTAGATAGTTAGTTTATAAAGTTATTTATCTCAGTTTCTAAGGAACGGTTGCGTTGCTTACACGGAGAAGAAACGACTTTTCGACAGCAAAGGAAATACCAAAATTTTTGCAACACAATTTTTTACATACTTGCGTACTACTTTTATGTTTTTTAGCACTACGCTTTTACTACTATGGGGTGGTGTAAGCGATTGTAAATAAAAAGAATACGAGGGGTAAAAAATTTTACGATACTTTCGCACTACTTTCAAAAAAAATGAGTTTTTTCGTGCCGTATTACATCTTTTGGCGAAAATTTTGATATGTGATGTTTTATTTTTAACTTTGCTCCGACCATTAATCATAACGCTTGAACGCTCATGGATATCGCTTTGAAAAAAGTTCGACCCTCGCATCTTCTTTTAGTGCTGGCGCTGGCACTCGTGGCGGCATCGTCACAGGCTGTCGCGTTTATGCCTATTTTGCACAATTTCGGAAAGAAAGTTTATGGTGGCGCGCTTCAGAACTGGGACGTGACACAGGGCAAGAATGGCGAGATATATGTGGGCAACTCCGCTGGCGTGCTCCGCTTCGATGGCTACACCTGGAAACTTACCCCTCTGCCTGGCGGTGGCGTGGTGCGCTCGGTGATGGCTGATGGCGACAGGCTGTATGTGGGCAGTTACCGTGAGTTTGGCTATTTCACCGCAGATGAATACGGCAACTACAAATACACCTCGCTCTATCCCGAAAATTTGCCCGACCAAGACGAGGAAATTTGGAATATCATGAAAGACAAGAACGGCGACATCTATTTCCAGTCGTTTTTCACATGGTTTCGCTACGACGGCAAGAAGGTGGAGCATCACTACGATATGAATATCCACCCTCTCTATTTCTTTGAGGTAGAGGGGAATATATATGCACAACTCCTGAATGGCGACTTCTATCAGGTGCAGGGGCGGAAGTTTCGCCGCCTTATCAGCCGCCAGCAGGTGGGTGGCAGCCACATCGTGTCGGCAGTGTCGGCAGGGCGTGACAGAATGATTTTGAGCACGCAGTGGCAGGGGTTATATAAATATGAGAATGGCACTCTCACCAGCCTCCCCACCGAAGCCGATGCCGCACTCAAGCGCTCTAATGTGAACCGTGCCACCTTCGTGCCACACGATTCCACCATTGTGGTGGGCACCATTCTTGATGGCGTGTATGGCTTCGGGCTGAACGGAAAACTGAAGTGGCACTACAATATGAGTAACCGACTGGGCAACAACTCGGTGCTCGACGTGAAATGCGACGATGCCGGCAATGTGTGGGTGGCACTCGATGCCGGTGTGGCACTCATCAACTCCAGTTCGCCTTTCTCGCTACTCTCACCGGGCCATTCGGGCAAGGATTTCGGTATGGTGTATGGCGTGTATTCGCTTGCCGATAGGCTGTATTTCGCTACCAATCAAGCCGTTTGGACTTTGTTAAAAACCACTGGCGAGTTTAGCATCATTCCCGGTACGGAGGGGCAAAACTGGTTTGTGAACAATTTCAACAATCAAATCATAGCGGGCAACAACGAGGGGCCGAACCTGATTACCGGGCTTTCGTCGGCTCCGATTGCGCACACCAACCAAAGCAGCACGGCGATGCAGATTTGCAACATAGCCGGGCAGCGTGTGCTGCTTGAATCGAGTTACTACAGCCTGCAAGTGTATAAGGAGGTGAACGGGAAATGGGCGTTCTCGCACTCGGTGGCTAATTTCCACGCTCCTGTGGCGCAGTTTGAGGTTGACCACTACGGTAATGTGTGGGCTTCGCACATGAGCCACGGACTGTTTCGCATCAACCTCTCCAGCGACCTCAAAACCGCCACCGACAAGCGATACGAGTATCTTGGTGGCGAGAAGGAGCTCGACCGTTTCCACGTGTTCAAGATGCGTGGGCGCGTGATTTTCTCCTATAACAAGAAACTCTACACCTACGACGACCTCAACGACACCATCGTGCGCTTCAACGATTTGAAGGAAATTGAGAAAAGCGATATCTATTCAGCCACGAAGGTGGACGAGAACACCTATTGGATTTCCACTTCGAAGGACTTCGTGCGTGTGCGATGGAACGGCAAGCGGTATGTGGCGCTCAACAATGTGGCTCCGTCGCTGTTTGGGCTCGACAACAACGACGAGACCAACACCGTGTATGTGGATGGCGGCATGGCATACTTCTGCCTCAACAATGGCGTGGGCAGATTCAATATGGCGCAAGCCCAAGCGCGCAAGCAGCAGAAATACAGTTTGCGTGTGCTCAACGCCCTCACCACCGACAACCGTGGCGTGACCCGTAACCTGCCTATCGCTGGCGGTGGCGACATTGAGTCGAACATCACCATCACGCTCACATACCCCAACTACAGTTTTGAGCCGCTGCGCTTCTGCTACCACCTGAAAGGTGGTGGCATAACGGTTGACAATGAGTTGAACGAGCCAGTGATTACCTACAATTCGCTCTCGTATGGCGACTACCACCTCACCGCCACGGTGAAGAGCGTAGATGGCACCGAGTTGGCTACGGTGGAATACAGTTTCTCCTATCCGCGACCATGGTATTTGGCGTGGTGGGCAATACTGCTGTATGTGATAATGTCGGTGGCGGCTATCTACCTATTCGTGCGCAATCGCACAAGGAAAACTGCACGCGACATGCAACGCCAATACGAGGATAAAAAACTCCAGCAAGACATTAAAATGCTTGAGCAAGAAAAGATTATCGCCGAGCAGAAACAGCAACTCCTGGAAGCCCAACTCAACGATAAGACCAAGGAGGTGGCTTCTATGGCACTCGATGCCATGGCGCGCAACCAGGCGATTGAGGGCATCAAGACTGCGCTGCGCGAAAAGCACCGAAAGGGCAGCATCAGCCAGAGCGATATGCAGTCGATGCTCACCCAACTGGGCGCAAATGCCGACAGCGACAACTTCTGGGAACTGTATCAGAACAATTTCAACCTCATTCACAAGAATTTCTTCAAAAATTTGAAGGAGAAATATCCGTCGCTCACGCCAAGCGACTTGCGATTCTGCGCTCTGCTGCGCCTCAACCTCTCCACCAAAGACATCGCCAAGTTCACCCAACTCAGCGTGCGTGGTGTGGAAGGCGCACGCTACCGCCTCCGCAAAAAATTCAACCTCGACGAAGGCACCTCCCTCATCGACTTCCTCCTCTCCTTCCAATAACAAAAGGCGAATCCCTGCAAATGTTGCCAAAGGCATGTCCCTACGTTATGATGAATCGATATTACATCACTTCCAATGTTTATCTCTGATATTATGGTTGTATTGATAATGAGGAAGAGATAACCAATAATTTTGGAAAACAAGTTCCCTTTACATGATCATCCATAATACCCTTCATTGTAAGTCTTAGATGTTGTTCATTGACTGCATTTTTCTTTCCATCATTGCTTGGTTGTCTTTCTTAATTACTCTGTCCATTTCTGATCCATTTCTTTTGGGAATTTCCAAGACAATTCTGGTGCACCCCACGTTGGGTGATTTGCTTTCATTTCAATCTTTATATAGTTACCATGTTCTTTAATAATGTAATAAGTAAAAAATAGGTCTCTCCACAACTCGATTCACCGATGGTAATTACTTTTTTGTGTCTTCAATCACACGACTGTCAGGATGCGCATGAAGTATAATGTCAACCAATGTCTTATATTTATCTGCCATCGGCTGCTTTTCCCTCGCGGTATATTGATCTGCGGCATGCACCAAAAGCTATTAAACAAGGGCCAAAAACAAATAGGTTTTCTGCAGCATGTGCAGACTTGTTTACGTAGTCCTCTCCAGAGCCAATCGCTATCAATAAAAAGTAGGAGAGAAAAGTAAGAACGCCAAATACAATCAAAACTACATAATCATAGTGTTTCACCTGTTCGGTTCTTCTGCTCTCGATGCGTAACTCCCACTCTATCAAAGCGAAGCCTACAACAAACATTATGATTCCAGTCACAAACGAAGACAGAATGCTTCCTGTGATATGCCCCCCCCAAAAATAGGGATAAATACTTCACTAATGCCAAATGCCTCTAAGAAATAGCCCAAAGTCTCAAGAATCGTTGTCGCAATTTTTTTCATTAGTTTTTTAATTTTAGCAGCCCATGGCTCCTGGGACTGTTTGACGTTGTGGTTGGATTAGTTTTATATATCTATATAAAAAAGCGTGGAGCCAGCCTTGAAGCTCGTTCCACGTGTTAAGGCCTTCGCATTGCCCCTATCTGTCGAAACGAGCAACGCTGAAAAGCCCCACGCCGATGTATGACAATCTCCCGACATTGACGCAAGGCATAGATATGCCGAGCGACAATGCGGGCGCCTTTAAAACACCTTTTAGGGGCGTTCCCGTTGCTTTGCTCTTGACAGATAGTTTGAATTTGCGAAGTTCTAACACGTCAAAACCAAAGCGCAAAAAGGTACGCCTTTCTATGTAAATACATCATCTAACTATCGCCGCTTCCCTTAGTGGGATTTTGGCAAGGATTAGATTTTTGCAAATATACAAAAAATACTTCAGAAAAGCCTGCGCTCAACTGAAATACTTCAAAAATGTCCGTTATCAATTACATTCTCGAAAACTCTCCTTCCAATAATCAAAGGCGAATCCCTGCAAAGGGTTGCCAATGCATAGGGGGATTATAGCGTAGGGATATACCTTCAGCGAAAGCACTGAAAAAGTCGAAAGGAGGGATTTAGGAGCCGTTGGAAACGGCATCTTGTGGTTAACTCCATGCAAGCTGCGCTCATTCGCTCCTTCGGAGCTTCATTCGCTTGCATGGAGTTAACCATGATTAGCCGTTTCCAACGGCTACAAGCCTCCTCGGGATTTTTAGCACATTCGCCATTTTCTTGTTTTTTAGTGCTCCCGCCTTCGGTATGTTTCCAATGCGCTGATACATTGCGTGTTGACATTGAAACATGCCGAAGGCATGTCCCTACGTTATGATGAATCGATATTGCGTCTCCTTGTGGGGGGCGGTGGTTAGAAGTCTTGGCAGATTTTTAGGCCTTCGGCAATGGTGGCGTTGATTTTTTCTTCGGCTTGTTGGGGGGTGTAGTAGTCCATGTTGGCGGCGGCGAGGGTGATTACTTCGCCTAGTCCCCATAGTGCGCTGAGGGCTTTGAAGTAGGGCGTTGCGCCGTCAAGGGTGTCGCCTGTTGCCACGTTCATGCCGCGAGTGGTGATGTAGAGCAACTTTTGGCATCGGCAAAGGCCTTCAAAGTAGGTGCCGTTGTCGCGGAAAGTGATGTTGAACAGCGACATGTTTTCGATAAACACCTTGAGAATGGCAGGGTAACTCATATCCCAAAACGGAGCGGCAATCACGATGCGGTCGGCGGCGGCAATGCGCTTGGCTTGCTCCACAATCTGCTCAGGCACATAGCCGCTGGAGCGCTCTGCCAGCATTTTACGCCCCACGGGCTGATAGTCGTCGCCATCGAGCACAATAGTTTCAATCTCATATCTCTTACCCAACTCATCCACAATGGGCTTCAAAATCTTTTTTGTGCGTGATTCTTCGTCGCGCATACAGGCGTCGATCACTATAAGTTTCTGTGTCATATCCATCAAATTATAAAAATATGGTAGTGGTGCAATGCTTTGTGTAAGCATCAAGCAGTTGTGATTCAGTCGGTTTGCCATATATGGGGCGGACGTGAATGATCACGTCCCTACCACGGTAACCAGTTACAAAGATACAAAAAAATGGCGGAAGCACGCTGTGGTGCCTCCGCCTGTTGTTATTATTTTTTTGGCTTTGTGTGTATGGATTGCTAAGCCGTGCTATAAATATATATGAGTTTTAGAAAGTGCTAAAGTGAGAAGTTTACCACTATGTAGCAGTTGCTTCCGCCGCGTCGCTCGATTCTGTAGAGTACATCATCGGCATACCAATGTGGACTTCCTGCATACATCACATATCTGCCTCCTGGTGGGCGGTGCATCACCACGACTTCTCTTTCGGGGCAGTGGTGGCGGTGGCGTTTTGCCCATTTTTTGTACTTTTTGTAGCGTTTTTTGCGTTCTTTTTTCGCCCGCTTCTCGCATTTTTCGCAACGATAGTATCCGTGGTGGTGCTTATCGTGGTGGTGTCCGTTGGCTGCACTCATTGGAGCTGCGAGAGCCATCGCCAGAACGGCGCTTAATAATAATCGTCTCATAGTTCTATTGGTGTTGTGCATCCTCAAAGAGGCGCGGGTTAAACTTATGTCAATTAATTCTTTGCCTATATGACTACGAAAACCCCAAAAAGTTAAATCGCCCACCCAAAAATTTAGACAAATCCCCCAATTTCATCTACCAATCCCCCATAAAATCCCCCAATATGTACCCGAAAACGGTACACGTTCTCCCGAAAAATCCCATGATATGTACCCGAAAATGCCAAATCGGGTACACGTTCCCCCGAAAAATCCACCAATATGTACCCGAAAATGCCAAATCGGGTACACGTTCCCCCATAAAATCCCCTGATATGTACCCGAAAATGCCAAATGGGTACACGTTCTCCCATAAAATCCCATGATATGTACCCGAAAACGCCAAATCGGGTACACGTTCCCCCGAAAAATCCCCAATATGTACCCAAAAACGCCAAATCGGGTACACGTTCTCCCATAAAATCCCCTGATATGTACCCGAAAATGGGAAATCGGGTACACGTTGTTAATGGGAAAATGGGGGTGGATATTGGGATTCTTTCCAAAAAATAGTGTAAATTTGTGGAGAAAAGTCATCTGGTTTCAATATTACAATGTGGAACTAAAAAATATGACTTTTAGAAGTGTGTTTTCCTAACACTAATTTCAAAAATCTGTAAGTGATATGAACAAAGATTATCAAATTCCTACGTTGCCTTTGGATTTTGATTTTGAAACAAAGAACATTCTTCGTCAATTATCAAAATCAAATCGCAGATTGGCAGAACTTAAAGGTGTGGCATTAACCATTCCTAATGAGAATATTTTACTTAGCTCTCTTGTTCTTCAAGAGGCTTTGGATAGTTCTGCCGTGGAGAATATAGTTACCACTTCAGATGAACTATATAGAACCGAACTTGATATAAAAGGCGAAATAAGCAATGCCGCTGCAAAAGAGGTGTTGAATTATCGTCAAGCAATGCAGGTGGGGTTTGAAATGGTGAGGAAAAAGAAATTGCTGACGCTGAATGTTGTTAAGCAAATTCAAAAAGAGTTGGAGCATAATAATGCGGGCTTTAGAACTGTTCCGGGCACAAAGTTGAAGACATCGAAAGGAGATGTGGTTTACACTCCACCCCAAACAGGCGAAGAAGTGGCCAACTATATGTCGAATCTTGAGAAGTATATCAATACCCAAGAATTTCAGGACATAGACCCCCTCATTAAAATGGCGATTATTCATCATCAATTTGAGAGTATCCACCCATTTTATGATGGCAATGGTCGCACTGGGAGAATTATCTCCATTTTATATTTGGTGATAAATGACCTGCTGGATTTGCCAATACTGTATCTTAGTCGCTATATTACTCACAACAAAACCGAATACTATCGGTTGATACAGCAAATCAGAGATACTGCTCCCAGTAATTTTAATGAGTGGGAGGAATGGATTGTGTTTATGCTTAAAGGTGTGGAGGAAACTGCCACAGAGACAATTAGACTTGTTAAAAGTATATCTGCATTGATGGCGAAGTACAAGTCAATTCTTAAACCGTTGTTTGGAAAACAATATAAACACGAGCTCTTAAACAACCTCTTTTTCCATCCATATACAAAGATAGAGTTTATGGAGAGGGATATGTCGGTTCAACGAAAGACTGCCGCAAAGTATCTTGACACAATAGTGGAGAAGACAGGCTTACTTCAAAAACAGAAATTAGGGCGAAGTAATTACTATATAAATACAGAACTAATGGATTTGTTTGTGTTAAGGGCAAATAATGACAGCGATGTGGAAAATCTGATAGAGTCGGTTAACGCATAAGTGGATATGTACCCGAAAATGCCAAATCGGGTACACGTTGTTGATGGGAAAATGGGGGTGGATATTGGGATTCTTTCCAAAAAATAGTGTAAATTTGTGGAGAAATAAATCTTGAAAATTATGAGAACAGTACAAATCCCTATCAATAATGTTGACGCTCTTGCTGAGGCGGCGCGTCAGTTTATGGCTGAAATGGGCGACTACACCGTGTTTGCATTCTATGGTCAGATGGGCGCAGGAAAGACCACTTTCATCAATGCGCTTTGCCGTGAACTCGGCGTGGAAACCGACAGCACCAACTCGCCATCGTTTGCCATTATCAACGAATATCGCAGCGACAGCACTGCCGAACTCATCTACCACTTCGACTGCTACCGCCTTGAAAATGAGGCAGAGGCGCAAGATATTGGCGTGGAAGACTATTTCGACTGTGGCGCGCTTTGCTTTATCGAGTGGCCAGAGCGTATCGACGGACTGCTCCCCGACGACACCGTGGAAGTGGAAATCACCGTGAACGATGACGATTCGCGCATGTTGAAAATCACTTTCCCCGAAGATTGATATGCCACGTTACATTAAGTTAAGCGAAACGAAATCAACCAACAGTTATCTGGCTGGCACGGCTTCGGCTTTGCCTGGCGGCACGGTGATCTACACCTATCGCCAAACGGCAGGCCGTGGGCAGAAAGGCAACAGCTGGGAAAGCGAGGACAACAAAAACTTGGCGTTTTCCTACTTGCTGAAGTCGCCACACATCGAGCCAAGCCGCCAGTTCTTTATCAGCGAGGCGGTGTCGCTGGCGGTGGCTGATATGCTCAGCCAGTATGTGCCAGAGGGCATTTCCATCAAGTGGCCCAACGACATCTACTACCGCGACCAGAAAATTTGTGGCATTCTGATTGAGAACACCCTGTCAGGCAGCCATATCGGACACTCTATCATTGGGGTGGGCATCAACATCAATCAGGAGCGATTCGTGAGCGACGCACCCAATCCGGTGTCGCTGAAAAACATCACAGGCGATGACTACGATTTGGAACAGTTGCTCCGTGAGGTGAACGAGCGCATCGAACGCTTGACCGACTTCTCGCAAGCCGACGAGGAAGCGCTGCGCCAGCTTCACGCGCGCTACATTTCACGCCTCTACCGTGCCGACGGCAAGGCGCACCAGTGGCAGTTGCCCACAGGTGAGTGCTTCGAGGGCGTGATAGTGGACGTGCACCCCGACGGCTTGCTCAGCATTCGCCACACAGCCACAGGCGAAATCGGCAAGTATTATTTCAAAGAAGTGAAACACGTAATCAATAAGCATGTATTATGAACGTAGCAGTTTATTGCGCCTCTCGCGAAAATTTGGGCGAAAAATATGAGGCTCCAGCCATGGCATTGGGCAAATGGCTGGGAGAAAACGGACACACTTTGGTGTATGGTGGCGTGAAATCAGGCTTGATGCACACCGTGGCGCAAGCTGCTCACGATGCTGGCGCACACATTGTGGGCGTGGTGCCGGAGCGATTTGTGGAGCGCACCGATGCCGTGGTCGATGAGGTGGTGAAATGCCACGACCTGGGCGACCGCAAGGTGATAATGATGGACCGTGCCGATGCTTTCGTGGTGCTGCCTGGCGGACTGGGCACCCTCGATGAGTGGCTCAGCACACTCTCGCAAATCATTGTCAACATCGACGACCATCGCCCCATTTTCGTGGTGAACGTTGATGGCATGTACACCCACCAACTGGAACAACTGCGCGACACGGCAAACTCACCATTTGCTCGTGGCAAGCACATCGACTGCTCCATTGAAGTGGCAGATGGCTCCGCCCTCATCGCGGCTCTCGAAGCGGAGAATAGAAATTAGATTTTTAGAAGTTAAGGAGTTAAGAAGTTGAAGAAGTTAAGACGATACTGATGGCTTCTGCTATTTGATTTCTTACATTTGTCTTACATTCAGAATATTATGAAAGTATATACCCTTACTGGCGATAAAGGCACCACCGCACTGGTGGGCGGACAGCGTGTGGATAAAGACTGCGCGCGAGTGGAGGCATACGGCACCGTTGACGAACTCAACGCGCAAATCGGACTTTTGGCTCACCATATCAAGCAAGATGTCCACTGCGGCGAAGATGTGCAGCAGGTGATTTTCGCGATTCAAAACAAGTTGTTCAACATCGGGGCGTATCTGGCAACCGACGGCACCGCCGAGTCGCCCGTTTACGGTCTTACCGAAGCCGATGTGAAACTTCTTGAAACCAAAATCGACGAAATGGAGGCACCATTCCGTGGGTTCATTCTGCCGGGTGGCAGTCTGGTGAGCGCGCAGAGCGATGTGTGCCGCACCGTGGCGCGCCGTGCCGAGCGCCGGGTGGTGACATTGGCAAAAGAGGCGTTTGTTTCGCCCCTTGTGATGCAATATCTCAACCGTTTGAGCGACTTCTTCTTCGTTTTTGCAAGATTTAACAATATAAAAGCCAATATCACCGAATTTTATTGGGATAAAAATGCCTAATATCAAATTATAATATTATTTTTGCGAAAATTTTAAGAATGAGTTGATTCTCCGCTCTTCCAGTAATGGGAAAAGTGAGACAATTTGGAACTTTAAAACTCGCATATTATGTATTGGACACTAGAATTAGCCACAAAACTTGAAGACGCTCCATGGCCAGCAACTAAAGACGAACTTATCGACTATGCTATGCGTAGTGGCGCACCATTGGAAGTGATAGAAAACCTCCAGGAAATAGAAGACGAAGGTGAAACCTACGAATCGATAGAAGATATTTGGCCTGATTACCCAACCAACGACGAAGACTTCTTCTTCGACGAAGAAGAATACTAATCGCACAGTAAACAACAACTGAAAAAATACAAGCGGTGCAGAAATCCCACGATTTCCCACCGCTTTTTCCATACCCACTAACCACCACATCCCCAGCAATCTACAGGTTCAGTGGATAAATACTGGGGGCACAGAAACAAAAAACATAAAAAAACAGCCTTTTAGCGATGCCAGTGCTTCGCACCTGTCGTTAGTGCTGTGG
>OIYS01000204.1_pt1 | contig 43665 bp, 65 predicted proteins | sample 1588271 | NCBI WGS metagenome assembly OIYS01 (sample SAMN03283286) | human gut metagenome | biome: human-associated habitat; material: feces | host: Homo sapiens | place: Peru | collected 2012 | reverse complement strand
AGTCACCATACGCACACCTCACTTTTCAAAGACGGGGGCGGCGATTGCCGCCCCTTGAAGCTTATCGGTTGCAGTCGCAGCCGCACCCGCACTTCGGGAGCGGATTGTACGTGCTCTGCGCTGTGGTCGCCGTGCCGGTCGTGACGTCCGCGACCATCTTGGGGTAGAACGTCGCGTTGGCGTAGGTGACGATGCTGTTGTCGCCGCAGCAGCGCTTTTCGGCTTCGTTGCGGATAGCGCCGTAAAGTTCGTTCTTGACGCAGTTGATGTCGGTGTGGACGGCTTCGAAGCTGTCCGCAACACGCTGATTTGTGACCTGCTGTGCCGCGTCTGCCATCTCGAGTCCGCGCACCTTGCCGTCGAAATACTTGTACATATCAAGCATTTTCTGATCGGTGTAGGCGTTGGCGTCGCGCAGCTTCACTTCGGTCTCCAGCTCTGCGATTCTCGCCGCCTGCCCTGCCTCGTAGCGGTCGACGACGTGATCCTCGTTGCAGCCGTACGCGCCGTTTCTCCAGCCGCCGAAAAGTCCGTTCAGCCCGCCGTTAAGCAGTCCCAGACCGACGCCCGCCGTACCGATAATACCGGTCGTAAGAGCCGCGTTAGCCTTGCCGTTGCTTGCGAATTCTGCCATGTGGATTCACCATCCTGTATATATACTCGGATTTATCATCCGGCACATATATGATACCACAGTTCCGCCGAAAAGTGTACGACAAAAACCGGACAGTTTTCACTGCCCGGTTCGCTTTATAGATGATTTATGATTTTCCGCTCACAGCAGCTGACGATCCGCTGTGTCTGCCGCACAGACAGGTCGAATTCTTCCGCGAGCGGCTCAAATTTCACCCCGTCAAGCCAGCGGCGCTTAAAAATCCGCCGCCAGAGTTCGTCGTGTATCAGCTCATCGATCAGCCGCGACCACTCGGAGCGTGTGAGATCGGCGGCGTCGTCGGCTCTCATGATCAGCTCTCACTTTCCTGCTTAAACTGGTTGAAAAGCTCCCAGACAGTCGAATCGATCAGAGCCTGCATGGTGTCGGCGTCGAAGGTTACGCCGCGAGCCTCGAGAAATGTCTTCGCGTACTGATACTTCGCCTTTTTGTCGATCAGCCCGGAACGCTCCGCTTCCTCAGCCGCCTGAACCGCGAGTTCTACCCAGCGGATGATTTTCTTCTGGTCACTCTCCGCAACCTTCGCCGCGAGAAGTGCCTTGATCTTCGGGATCAGGAAAATCGTGATCAGGGTGAAGATCAGCTTCACCGTCAGCTCCAGTATCGGCGTTATATCCATCTTGTTCATGTTCGATATATCCTTTCTTGCTTACCTCTTTGTTTTCGGTGATTTTAATGACGCTCCCCAGCGCGAGTTCCACAGCCCCGACGATCCCGCCGACCGAAAAAGCGGCGGTCAGGTCGGTGCCGGTGAGGGCTTGCAGGACGGCGATAAACGGCAGGTAAATTGCGAGGTAAATTAAAACCGCGAGAATCAGCCGTTTTAAGTACCTCATATCGCCACCCAGCTCACGATCTCTTTGAGCAGCACCGCGCCGGGCTTCGTCTGCCAGACGGTGTAAGTCTTCCCGACGAGCCGTGCGGGGACTTTCCGTCCTGTCGTGTAAAGGTCGCCGGGCTTGATCGTGTACTCGTCGCCGACTTTGTAGGTTTTTTTCGGCGCGAGGGGCTTTATCCCGTAGCCGTAGTCGATGTCCACATACCCGACGGCTTTCGGCATTTTGCTCATGCCAAACTGCCAGATCATAGCGTTCTGAAACGCGGGCGGAAGGTCGGTCGGCAGGACGGTGTCGAAAGTCGCCTTGCCGTCCTTGCTTTTGTAGGACGCGATCCACAGCGCGTACTTCGACAGTCTGTCGGAGTTGAGCTTGTACAGCCAGTAGTCGGGATTCGTGTAAACTCCGGCTTTATACCCGCGCTTCGTCATTTCGGCACAAAATGTATCGATTATGTCCGTCCGGAGCTTTGGATTGTACGCTACTTTGTGCTTTTCGGCGTACCGCTCCGTGTCGTACTCAAAATCATAAAATACTGGCAGATCGAGCTGATGCCCGCGCAGTGTCTCCGCGCATACCTCGGCTTCCCGTCGCGCGTCGGCGACGTCGAGCGCATAGCAGAACCAGTACACGCCGACCAACATTCCGCAGTCTTGCGCCGCTTTTATGTAGGCTTCGAACTTCGCGTCGATGACCGTTCCGTACCCGGCGCGGATGACGCAGAACTCCACACCCTGTGACTTTATCGCGGGGAAAGACCGGATCGTGTTATGCCGGGAGATATCGATGCCTTTCATTCTCTCGCCTCCGTAGGTAGCTCCATGACCTCATTATATAGTCGCGTCGCGACGTCGTTGCCCTGAAGATCATGGTAAGCGTGATAAGCCCGCTTGAGGGCTTCCTTCGCATAGATCGGGCAGAACCCCCTGTCCATGCACTTTTCGTGGCTCCTTATTATTTCAGCCCGCAGTAAGCACTGTACTCCCTCGCCTATAGCGTCGATCCGCCTTTTCAGCGTCTTGATATATGCGACGATGCCGGTGATGACGCCGCCGCAGATAAACGGTATAGCCCATGCGAGGATTTTTTCGACGATGATCCGATTCAAGCGGTTACCTCCTGCCACAGCGCGGCGGTTCCGACGGCTCCCGGCTCCCAGACGTTGTTGTCGACCAGAGATACCCAGACTTTCCCGTTGTGCTTCACCTTGTCGCCTTTCATATACGGATTCGTCGAGTCTGGCTGTTCCCACTCGGGGACGACCGACGGATCGGGAATCAGTACCTTCGCGAAGAGCGACGGCGCAGCGGTCGGCTTCCATCCCGCCTGAGAGGTGTGGGCTTGAAGCACGGTGTAAAGCACCCCGTCGTACTGCACACGCTGTCCTTTCGCATACGCGACGCTGTCCCCGCTCCACTTCGGATACAGACAGGTCGCGGCGACGGCTTCCGCCTCGGTCAGGCTCACCGTTTCAGTCATCGCTTTCTCGATCAGCGGGCGGAGAGTCCGCGCGAGTTCGATCAGTGTCATCATTCTACCCCCAGTAAAATTTTCGCCGCGGCGAGCTGCTCCTCGAGGCTCGCGACCTTCGCGGCGAGTTCGGAGACGTCGCCGGATTGCGTCGGCGGTTTCGGCTTCTCACCGTCCGCCGGATAAAATGTCCCGGTCGCGTCGTCATACAGCCAGCCCTCCGGCGGTGTGGGCTTGATGAAGCGAGCGTCGCCCTCGGCTGTTGGGTCGTAGCCCCAGCCCTCGAAGACATTATCCGGCGCTTCGACGAAGAGGACGTCCGGAGGGTATTTGCCTACGGTGTCGGCGAGTGTCGGGTGCACCGGCGTCGCGTCGTAGTGACAGAGATTTTCGACTATCTGAAAGATTTTCATGACTATGCCTCCATGATGTATGTGACTATTACGATGCCGTTTCCACCCTTACCGACAGTTGGATTGCTGCTCGGCATATACGCTACGCCACCGCCGCCAGCGGCAATGCCGCCGTTGCCACCGTTGGCGCTGCTCCCGGTGCTCGTGTTGCCGCCGTTGCCGCCGTTGCCGTTGGCGCCGTAACCTCCGCCGCCTCCGCCGCCCGCGCCGTTGCCGCTGCTGTTACCGCCACTACCACCGTTTCCGCCATATCCGCCGCCAGCTCCGCCGCCAGCTTTTTGCCCTGTTCCCGCTATTCCCGCGGCGCCATCACCACCGGCAGCCGCGACGCCGGGCTCTCCATTGGCGGCGGCGCTATTAGATCTGCCACCTTTTCCGCCGTCGCCGCCGTATGATCCGGTTCCACCGTTGCCACCGTTGGCGCCGGGACCTCCGCCGCCGGATCCTCCGTTGCCGCCGCTGAAGTTTGTGCCGCCGTTGCCACCGTTGGCAGACAGCAACGTGCCAAAGGATGATGCTCCACCGTTGCCGCCATCGGACGTTGCGCCCACTCCGACCGTTATTTGATAAATCGCCCCCGGGACGACTTCCAATGTCTTCGACTTCATATGACCGCCGCCGCCGCCACCACCGCCGCCGCCATCACTGCGGTATCCGCCTGCTCCACCAGCGCCGAACACTTGCACGTGGATCGACGTCACGCCCGCCGGGCACGTCCATGTGCCAGAACTGGTGAAGATTTCTGTGACCGTCTTCATCGTTTTGCTGACGACCACATAGCCGTCAAGCGCCGCTGAGTAAATGAGCACAAGCCAGACACCGGCTCGCACCGACCCTGAAAACGTTTCGCCGGAAGGAACAATGATGTTTTTCGCGCCAGTCCCGTTGATATTAAGTGTCGCTCCCGCGCCGATGTCATGCGCCGAGGTTTTAATTCGCACCTCCGCTCCATCTGTTAGCACAAAACCGTCCTGCGCGAGAGTCAGCGCGGAAGTCGTTCCGCCCGCCGTCCCCGATGCCGCGAGAATTTCGTCGAGGAGCTGTTTGTTAATTGCTGTGCCTTCATTCACTACAGTGTTTTTTAGTTCCAGCGCGACGTTTTCCGCGACTTTCGTCCCATCCGGGCGTTTGATGTCATACCGTGGTATCACCGTCGCGTCTGACGCCGCCGCTTTCGCGAGCACCTCATCTTGTCTTTTTATCGCCATTTCATATGCTCCTTATCATCTGTCTGATATAATTTCCACCCGCCGAAAACGTTCCGGCTTGTCGGTATATGGATTTCATGCCGTCGAGCAGCAAATCGATATCCGCGAGCACCTTCTCGATGGTATTCGCCCCGGTGTATTTTAGCTTGTCCTCCGGCGCGGGAAGCGCTCCTGTCTCCGCCAGCGTATAGTACGCGTCCCGGAGTCGCTGCACATTGTCGAGGTACGTCGTCCACTGCGGTCTGTACAGCACGTCGCCTTCCTGCCACTCGCGGTCTTCCGCCTTGCCGACCTCCGCACCGGCGGTAAAGCCGACGATATCCGCCCCGGCGGTAAATGTGCCGCTCCCGGCGTTTGTGTAAAAAGCCCCGTTCACAGTGTCATACAGCCCGAGCGTGCCGGAGCTGTTTCGCGCGGGGACGAAATTTCTGACGAGTGTGCCGTTGTTATAAATCTGTGACGCGTAAATCTTCTCCGCATACGCTCTGACCGGCGAGTAATCGAAGCCGAAAAGGTACAGCGACGCCGATGCCGTGATTGCTTCGGTCGTGATGGATGTATCAACCGAGCCGGAGACAGTGAATTTTTTCGCGGGAATATCAAGGACATAAGTCTGCTTCCCAGACGTGGTATCGATATTGGTATTGTGGTCTGTAGTTCCACAGCCGTAATAGTATTTTCCGTTATACGTGCCCATGTAAAAATAGGCGTTCGACACGTTCGAGCCGTCGACGAGCCATCCCGACTGCCCTTGCCCCTGCCCGATTTTTTCACACGTCACGGCAAATTTCAGTTGGCTGTAGTTCGACGGAGTGACATCGATACCGGTGTCAATATACTGTAGACCGTTGGATTGCAGGTACTCGACCGGGGTATATCCTGCCGGTAATGCAGATGCTGTCGGTGTCGTGTAAAACTTCCCGCCGACAAGATCATAGAGCCCGACAGTTCCAGCAGGGTTTTTGCACGGGACGAAATCCCGCACAGTGTTCGAGCCTTTTTTGATCTTAAAATACCGCAGCTTCGCCTGTCCGCCATACGGGCGCATTGCGCCGGTGTTTCTCCGGATGCCGAATATCAGCATAGAGACGTTTTGCGGCGTGCCGGTCGACGCAGTGTGTGACACGCCGTTGACGGTGAGTTTGGCCGTCGTCCCGGTGATTTCTTCCGCAAGTTCTATGCTGTTTGCCGCCGTGAAGCCGATCTCGGTGTAGTTGTACTCGAGCATATTGTTCTTATAAATGCCGTTGTAGCTGAGATTGCTGTTATTTTGCTGAGAGCCGAGGAGATAGTCCGACGCGACGGTGTCCACATCAAAGTGACAGCTGACCGCCATGTCCGCGGTTTCGGTAACGCCGGAATCAATATACTGCGTCCCCGAACTCTGAATCCACTCCACTTCCGTGTACCCCGTCGGCACCCTCGAGCTTCCTTTAAGCACCGGCGTCACTTCCACCGGATACCCCGCCGACGTCAGCGCGGCGGCGAGGAGTTTGACCGCGGATTCGACGCGGTTGAGGGTGTTGTAGGTGAGGGCTCCGCGCTCTAACTGTGCCCTTTCGGCGTCTGTCAGCCCCGACCAGTTGCCGAGGGTCTGGTAGGATTTCCGTATCGTGGCGGAGGCGGTTTTGTCGCTTTCCGTGCGGTCATAGATTAAATTGAGGTTCGCTGTATCAAGGCTCATTTGATGGTCACCTCCGCGACTTGTGCGGTTCCGGAGACGGTGTGTTTCATGCTGACGATGCGTCCGGTCACGTCGTCCATGTAGTCGTATTCCTGCGTCACTTTGTCGCCGACTTTGAGATTGCCGGTGAGTATCTTTTCAGATATTTCGCGGCGGGCGGAGTAGTAGTTGTACGCCGCTGTGGCGAGTTCGTCGGCGTTTGTCCGGTTCACGAGGGTGAAGTCTTTGAGTTCGACTACGTTCTCTTTGTCCCCGGCGAGGATGAGCGGATTCCGCTTCGTGATGATGGTTTGGGTTTTGTCGTATTTCTTGCCGGTCAGGACGCAGTTCGCGTTCGCGTTGATGACGGCTTGATTGACAGTCCGGGAGACTATCGTGCCGTTCGTGATGGACAGGGAGTGGAGCGGCTCGGGGAAGGCTACGGTGATGCCGGTTCCGGTTCCGCTGTCCGCCGCTTTGTACGCGGTATAGTCGGTTGTACCGGCGACGTAGGAGTACGCGGTGAGCCGCAGTTCGGTGAGCTTGTCGCGAAAGGTGGTCGTCTGCCCGGTGAAGGTGTTCGAGGCGTTCAGCGTGCCAGCGATGGTGTCGGACAGCTTGTACAGCTTCACTTTGTCGGAGTAGCTGGTGTCGACAACCGCGCCGAGAGCGAAGGCGATCTGATTGAGAGCTTCGCGGCAGGAGGATATCGCGAGGTATCCGGTGAGTGTCGCGTTTTGCAGACTGCCCGCGATTTCGTATTCCACCTTGAGCGGCGAGAGCATTTCGCCGATGAGCGCCGCCGCGTTCTTCGCGGAGTAGATACCGCCGCCGAACGGGGAGTCGTCGAGGATTGACACGTAGTCTTCCGACTCGATATCGTATGTCCTGTCGGAATTCCGCTCGTAGTGCGTGATGAACGTGGTCTGCACGAGCGTGTCGTCGAAGTATGTGTAAACGGGCTGCTTTTCCTGGAAGATGAAGTCGACGTCGCTCTGCTTTTTGAGAGTGAAGCCCACGGTGTTGATCGAGACTGTTTCGGATACCGGCTCGATTTCCTGTAGCAGGGAGAAGTTTTCGATTTCGTCTTTCCCGAAGTTGCGGACGGTGCCGTAGAGGATATCCGTGAGATACAGCCGATTGCGCGGCATATTCATGGCCGTGAAGCTGATTATCAGCTTGTTGTAGTTTTCGATTTTGTTCGCGCAGAAGAAATTCGGCCTGTCCGGCGTGAAGTTCTTGTCCGACAGAAGGGTGCTGTCGCGATACCATTTGATGTTGACCGCCGTCGCGTACCGGTTGGAGGTCTCATCGAAGACAAGCGTGATGCCTTGCGATGTGTACTGCCCGGTCGCGGTGAGCGTGAGGACGAGCGGAGTTTCGAAGCTGCCGTCGGTCGCGCTCGACAGACTGTCCGACACGAGGGCGTATTTCGGATCGTCCGGCGGAACGGTGAGAGAGCCGTCGAGGAGGACGGAGTATATCTCGCACGGGTTCGCGTACATCGGGGTCTGCTGTCCTTGCAGCAGTGCCGGAGTTGAGTTGTTGGTCTGCCCGGTCGCCGATGGGGCGAAGTTTTCTTTCGCCCCGACAGCGACGTCGGCGTAGGATACCCGGAGCTTCATGACGCGCTCCTTTGCGGCTCCATCGCGATAAAGTCGAAGGAGAGGTTGCCCCAATACCGGTCCGTCTCGGAGTACTGGCGGAGGAGATTGTCGCTACCGCGCGAGACATACGCCTTGAATGAGAGCGATTCGTTACCGAACGGGACGACGATATCGTGACTTGTGACCGGCGCGGAAATCGTCTTATAGAGGGCGTTGTATTCGCTCTGAGACATTCGGTCAGTGTTGATTGAAATGCTATAGTTGTAGTAAGTTCCGATGAGATCGCGGTGCATAACGCCGTCGAGTGTGCGCCCGGCGTTGTCGCCATCAACTACCTCGAAATTACGGGTGAGCGCGGTAACGATAGCGCCGTATTCGGTTCCGTCAACTTTAACCATTACCGCGTCCCTCCGTTCGTGAATGTGATTTTGGTGTTCGCGCCGGAGCGTCTCTTCTCGGAGTCTATGGCGTCTCCGAAGGCGCGTCCGACGACTTGCTTGTCGAGGATGAGTTCTATCTTTCCGCCGCGCCCTGAGCCGCGCTGTGCGGCTGTCATCGCGCGGTAGACGGCGTTCTCGATGCCTTCGATGATCTGCGCGTTGTTCGCGACAGCCGTCCGCCCGTTCGAGAACCGTCCGACGAGCTCGCCGGAGTTCGCATAGAACATTCCGTCCTCGGGGAATCCGCCGGTCGCGAAGGCGGGAATCATGCGCGGCGTCTTGCCAATGATGGATTTCGCGGCGTTTCCGCCGTTAAATGACACCGATGAGAGCGTCTGATTCAGCTGATTGACGAAGGCTCTCGCCGACGCGAGCATACCGTTCGCGAAAGACGAGAAGTCGATGCGGATGGACGTCCAGACGTTTCCGAAAGCGTCCGTGACATTCGGGAGACCGAGCGTGACACCGTTCGCGAATCCAATGTCAACGTTGATGCCGTAGCCCTCAAAGACGGTCGACGGGGAGTGTATGCCGAGATCATCGGTGAAGAGCTGCATTGTCATCCGGCTGAGTTCCTGCATAGCTTTTGCGGCGTCTTGTGAGCCCTCAGACGTTCCGTTCGCGAATCCCTTCGCGACGTTTTTGCCCGCCGAAGTGCCCTTCTGGTTCAGCTCGTCCCCGACCTTATCCATCATATCATAGAGCGGCTTGTAAACGTCGCTGTTCGCGACATCGTTGATCCCGTTTTTGATGGTTTTTGTCGTGTTATTGACGATTGATTGTGAACTCTGGTTGGCAATCGTAGAGCTTGTATAGAATTGCCGATTGAGATTGTCAAGTTCGGAAGAAGTTGATTGGACGTTCTGCTTCGTGGCGGCGGTTACTTCGTTCAGCTTCGCGGCGAGTCTCGGGTCACCGAAAGTAGAAATGACTTTGAAAGTATTCTCGTCGATGCCGAACTGCGCTTTGAAGTCGAATGAGCCGAGGTCAACCGCCTTGTCGATTGTGTCTTTGAGGCTGTCTGTGACGCTCTTGATGCTGTGCCCGAGCGCTTCGGAAACCGCCTCAAACGCTTTCCGGCATTCGTCGGGGAATACCACGGCACCGATTGTTGCGCCTATGATGATGGAGAGCGCACCGGCGAACAGTCCCACTGTACCTGCGGTTGCGGCGCCAGCTCCGAGTCTCGTTGCGACCTTCACGCCGGTGAGGGATGCCGCCGCGGTCGTGAGGAGCGCCCCTATACCGAGCTTTATCGCCCCGGCGAGGTCGTCCGCGCCGGTGTCGTTTCCGAGTTCGAATATCCCGGTCGCCGACATTGTGAGACCGGCAAGCCCGAGCGTGAGCGGAAGTCCGCCCGCCTTGAATCCTTTCGGACCGAGGGTAAACAGGGATATGGCGGCACCACCGAGCAGAGCCGTTATTCCGGTTTTTGCGACGCCGAGAAGAGTCTGACCGCCAGTGGCACTCGGCGATCCGCCGATTGTTTCCGCCGCGATTGACAGAGCGGCGATGCTGAGAAGAAGATTCGGGATGGAGCCGCCGAATCCGTTGGCGCGCGAGAACAGGCTGATTGCTTTGAGACCGAGAAGTGTGCCGATTCCGACGCCGAGGACTTTCCACAGGTCGGCTTTTCCGCTCGTTGTGCCGAGCGCGGTTCCTCCGAAGTCGAGGTCTATCCCGGCGACCTTGAATACCGCGGTTTTGAAGAAATCCCAGATTTTCTGGGGCACTTTCCATTTCAAGAGTGCTGCCGCAATCTCAGACGCGCCTTCGCTGATGCCCGAGAAATATTCCCAGACGTTCTTCGCCCACTCCTCAACGCCCTTGCCGTTCGTGAGCCATTTCTCAATCTGCGCCGCGATCTTGTCGGTCGCTTCGCCGAGATTCTTCGAGAACATATCGTCCTCGATCTTCGCGAGCCGGTTCAGCTCTGCTTCGAGCTTTGCGAGGTCGGCGGCGCTCATGCCGGTTCCGGACGAGGAGCTGTTCTGTGAGCCGAGAATGTTCAGCTCATCGAAGGAGAGCTGATAGAGCTTTTTCATGCTCTTAGCGGCGTCATCGGCGGAGTCGGCGACGCCTTCGTTGCCTTTGATTACAGAATCGGCGTAGTCGAATTTCGGCAGTTCAAATCCCGCGAGGGCTGCGAACGCCGAGACGATGCGCTGTCCGACTTTGACGAACGCGATCATGTACGGGAGCGTCTTCTGCACGAGCGGCAGGAAGAGGTCACCGATAGCGCGTTCGAGAAGCGTCAGCTGCGCTTTGAGGATTCTGAACTGGTTCGCGGGCTGCTCGAGCGTTCTCGCCATGTCGCCCATGGCGGAGTTTGACTGTCTCAGCAGTGAGATCGTCCGGAGCATTGCCTTTTCGGACTGGTTCATTGCGTCGACGTTCGCGGTGATGCCGAGTTCGGTCGCGAGGAGTTTGAGGTTCGCGACGGACAGGTCCTTACCGAGCGCGCGGATTGGCTCAATCTCGCCGACCAGAGCCGACCGGACCTTGTTCAGTGACTCGTCAACTTTGAGATTGTAGAGCGATGATATATCGTAAGTAAGCTGCGTCAGCGCTTTCGACATGGTATACGCCGTGCCGCTCGCCGTGCCGAAAGATTTCGAAACGTCCATGAAGGTAGCTTGCATCTTCATGAATTCGGCGGGGTCGACGCCGTAGCTGTCGCCGACGAGGTTAGCATAGTCCTGTGCCTTTTCGGCGTAGCTGCCCGTTGAGACGTAGAACAGGTTCAGGGCTTCGATGTACTCGTTGGCGGATTCAAGAGAATCCGTAGCTTTCAGCCAGACTTTTTTGATTGTGGCAATCGAAAATAGCTGTTTTGCAAAGTTCGTCAGCCCGGACGAGCTCTTTTTACTGCCCTTTGATATGGTCTCAAAGAATTTCTGCCATGTCGGTTCGGCTTTCTTTACGCTCTTGGTTGACGCTTCATTATTTTTAATGAAGGTCTGAATCCTCTGCGGGAACGCTGAGAATCCGCGGGCGATTTTGTCCATTTCGGTTGCGAGGGGTGCCATTGCCGCCGTGAGCCGTTCAATTGTCGCGGCAAACTTGTCCATGTCGACGGCTTCAAGATCCTTCGACAGCTGAGTGAATTTGCCGAGCTGATTTATAAATGAGGTGAGGTGCGCAGGGGTGAGAGCTGACAATGGCTGTAACGCGGTCGCAAGGTCTTTGAAGCGTGCGAGGTTGACGCCTTGCAAGTTCTTTGCCGCGTCTCCGATGCTCTGGAGTTGATGCCCGATAGACGCTGAGATTTGCGGCATTTTCGCACCGCTGAGTTGGGTCAGAGCGGATGCCAGTGACGATATCCGCTTTACGTCCGACTCGGTGACGCCGCTCAGCGCGGTATCCAGGGCGGTGATCTGGTTCGAGAGTGATTTCGGCACGGCGGCGCTGACCTTCCCGACCGACTTGAGGTCGAGCAGTGACGAAGCGAGAGCCGTGATTTTGTCAGCGTTGTTCCCGATCCCGCCTATTGCCGTCGAAAGTGAGCCGAATTGTATAATCGCGTTGTTCAGATTCAGCCCCGCGACGCTCTTTTGCAGCTTCCGAAGCCCGGACGCGAGGCTCGAGAGGTCTTTCGACGCCGTGCCCGCGCTGTGCTCTATTGCGACAGACAGACTGTCTATCTGCACTTCGTTATCTGCCATTCAATTCACCTCCTCCGAACCTTTCCTGTAATTTTCTTTCTTTATCCTGATATTCCTGCATGAGGATCATTCTCCGTGCGTATTCCTCGGGGGAAATGGCGGACGCTTTTTCCTCCTGACTCCGCAGGTCATATGGCTTATCCGGGAACTTTCCGTTCTTCGAGAAGCACGCTCCGATGGCGTCCCGGACGTATACGCCGGTCATATATGCGTGAAAGTTCATCCGATCACGTTCTTCACGCTGGTTCTTTTCGTATATATCGAGAAAAGGCTTCATGCGGCGCGGATTGAGCCGCCAGAATGTAGTAAGGTCAAGCCCGATCCTGTAAGCCGCAGGAAGCCAGTTTTCGTATACCGTTTCGGCGGCGTTCGGAGTCAGGCGTTCGAGGCGATGCCCGCCGCCTGCTTCTTCTCCGCCGTCTTCGCCTTCGTGATCATCGCTTTGAAAAAAGCGCTGTCGTCGCACGCCTTCATGAATGCCGCCGAGAGGTCGGAGAGGTCGCCGCCCCCTATGATGTGTGCTTCGATTTCCTGCCCCGCCTCTTCGGCGCTGACGCCCTCACAGTACGCAAGATAGGCTCTGAGTGCCGCGAGGGGCTTCGTGCCGAAAGAGTAGATGTCGCCGCCGAGATCGTTGAGCTCGATTGTGGCGTTGAAATCGATAGGTTTTGCCGTTATTTCTTTACCGTTGATGATCATGGTTTATCTCCTTTTTGATATGTCAGCCGCCGATAGTGGGCTTTGCCGCGAGACCGGTGACTTTGTTTACGGTGATGGTGCCGGATACCTGGAACGCCGAGTTCGAGGTGACCTCGGGAAATCTGAGCATCGAGGGCGAGCCGGAGTAGTAGAAGCTCTTTTCGTAGTTCGGGATGACCTGGGTGAACCAGAGGGTTTTACCCGCTGCCGCCGCGGTCGACATGGCTTCTCTCATAGCCTCCCACGCGTCGATGAAATCAGAAGCCCAGTTGCCGGTGACGTCTACGCTGCCGGTGTCGGACAGTCCCTGCTCATAGCGCTTGAACGAGGTCTCGGAGACCGGCGTGATTTCTATGGTGTCTGGGGTCGAGCCGATTTCGCCCCAGCTGACGACGTTCGGAATTTCTATCCAGCCGGTGGTGGGCTGAGTGCCCGCGGTGGCTTCGGGGGCGTAATAGAATTTGATGCCGTTGGTGGTCATTTATCATACCTCCATTTTGGTTGATTGAAGTTTTGAATATCTCGCGACCATCCTGTAGATGGACGCGTCGTTTTCGTTCGGGAAGGGGTTGCAGAATGTGCGCTGGAAGTGATAGCCCTGCATGGTCTCGTCGACCGCGGCCATGACCGCCTTGCATTCACTCTTTTTCCCGCTTTTCTTGTTTGAAAACACGTCGACGGTATAGGAAAGCCGCGCGTTGGTCTCTCCGCCGGTCACACGGAAGGAGAGCGCCTCGGAGGCGTTATCGGTTTCGCGGATGTACACATGAGGGAAGGAGGACGGCTTCGGGACAAATTCGGAGACAACCGTTGCTTTCTGGAACTTCTTCGTGACAGCCGTTCGCACAGCGTCGACGAATGTGTTTTCAAAATCGATCATCTCTTCATCTCCTGTAATACTTCTTCAAAAGCTCTGTACAGCGGCATTTGCGCCGCAGTTCCGTGCGTGATGACGAGGTTGCCGTCTTCGGCGTAGTAGCCCCACGCCTTCTGATTTCCCTGCCCCTTGCCATATCCGCCGATAACGAATCCGAGTTCGGCGCCTTTCGGGTGAGGGGACGCTCCGGCGGGGGGATTGTAATAGATTCCTGCCCCGAACTCGATGAACGTCACCTCGGGTCCTTCGGCGACGACTTTGTAGCCGGTGCCGGTCTTTTCCACCCGGCATTTCACGTCGGCTTCGCCTCTGACACCTCTCGCGAGGCTGTCGTACCACGCGGCGTCGAAGTTCGCCTGCGCTTTTTCGCATATCCGTTCGGCGATATCGCGCGCGGCGTCGTCGAGCCGGTCCCGGTTGGCTGACATGAGGGATGCGACCTCATCGAGAGCGGACTTGACGCTGCCGGGCGACAGCCGGACGGTTATGCGTTTCTGCATGGCAATCTCCTTCGCTACGTTCCTACGTCGACTTGTTTCAGCGCGACGAGCGTTCCGTTTATCGACTTCGACACGCGCCTGACGCGGTAGTTGTACGGGGCGGTCGGCTCTGCGTCGAGCCAGACAACCGAGTTCTCGTCAAGCTCCGTGGTCTCGGTGCAGAGCACTTTGTCGTAGTCGATCATCGTTCCGAATCCGGCGGCGTAAGAATCGCCTTTGGCGGCGGAGATGTTGCCCCACGCCTTTACGGGTTCGGTGTAGATGACTTCCTGCTCGCCGGTGTAGTTGCCGTTTTCGTCGGTGACGTCCTGAGTGCCCGCAAAGAGGGCGTACCAGTACGGAATCCGGTTCTTCGCGAGTGTCCTCATGAGATCACCCCTACATACGGCATTACGTTCTTGTGGATGTATTCGAGGCAGGACGAATACCCGAACTGTCTCGATATTCCGTTTTCATTGTGAGCGGTTTCGCCTTCGCCGCCGATCTGCGAGAAGCCGATCATGACGGCGTTCAACTGGACGCTTTCGTATTCCTGCGGCACGTCGGTCACGTCGTCCGGTATGCTCCCGGTAGCCCCGTACCTCCACGAGAGGATTTCGTCTCGTGTGAAGTCGAGGAACGCCGAGAGCGTGTCGTCGTCCGTGTCGGGAAGCCGCATCATCCGTTTCAGCCGGATCAGCTTCTCGTCTGCGGTCATGGTTTAGCCGTTCGTGAGGAGGCGCGCGATCGGGATTTCCTTCGGAGCGAACTTAAGAACCCAGTTTGCGGACGCCTCGAGCTGCGCGTCGGTGGGGGAGTTGGTCCAGCCGGTGGAAGGCAGCTTGAACGAGAAGCCGTTCGGGTGGATGCACTCGCGGATTCTGGTGATGAGAGTGTCCTGACCGTTGTTCTTCGTCGGCTCGCGGAAAGTCTCGACCGGCACGTCCTGTCTTGCCCAGCAGTGGCGGAGAACGCCGGTACCGAGGAGGTAGGTCGTGTACTTCTTAAGGTCCTTGTTCGCCTCGGAGCCGCCGACCGCGGTGACCGGAACGCCGTCGTCGATGATGACGGTATAGCCGTTCACGGACGCGAGACCGAGGTTCCTCTGGATGCCGTTCGCGTCGGTCTGCTTCCAGTAATCGAGAACCTGGAGGTTTTCGAGGGTGCGGGCGACAGAGGAGTGCATGATAGCGAGCTTGTACGCGTCCTTGTTGTCGCCGAGGGTATCGGTCGCAAGGTCGTTGAGGTCGGTCTCGTTAATCTTTCTCGCGGTCGCGGTCGCGGAGCCGACGTCGACGGTGTGAGCGGTCCACGCGGCGTTGCCGGTGATGCCGAAGATTGCGCCGAGGATGGCGATAATCTTCTTCTGGCGGTACTTCGCCCAGAATTTCGCGGTGGACGAGATGATGTGGCCCATCGGGTCTGCGCCGGAAAGCTCGCCTACGAAGTCACGCGCGGTCCATGCGACGTCGCGGCCGTACGCGACATAGTTCTGCTGGTCTGCCTGGGTCTCGGTCGAGGTAATGTCGGTCTGGCCGTCGTGGTTCACGGGAGTGCCGGCGAGGGTCTTGTAGAACGGAATGGTGCCGTAGTTGCCGGAGGATATGAGTCTCGAGGCGAGCACCGGGTCTTCAACCATTACGCCGGAATCGAGGAGCGCGGTCTTTTCGGAGTCGGGCTCTGCAAGCCAGCGGGCAATGAAGAGATCGTCGTCAAAGGGGTAGTTGAGGTAGGTCTTGGACATTGTTTAATCATCCTTTCGAAAAATGAGGTTGTGCGGTCACGCCTTGAAGAGTGCCGCGAATTCGGTCGGATTATCGTTCTTGAACTGGACCTGTTCGGCGAAAGTGAGCTTGCCGAAAGCTTCTTTGGTCATGGCGGTCGTTGCGGGAGCCTGCGAGGGGGCTTTGACGCCGGCCGCGAGTTCGCCCTTGACCTTGTTCGCCGTCGCTTCTCCATAAGCCTTGAACGCCGCCGCAATCGCCGTAGCGACCGAGGTCGTCTGTTCTGCGTCAGTGGTGACAATGCCATCGAGGAAGGTCTCGTAGGCTTCCTTGGTCATGCCGTTCCCCGCGAGGATGCTCGCGGCTTCCTGCCGGTTCGCCTTGACGGTGAGCTGCTCGATCTGCTGCCTCTGCGCTTCGAGGCGTTCGGTCAGAGTGCCTTCATTGGTCTTCATGTCCTTCTTCGCTTTGGCGAGGTCGGACGCGGTCTTGTCGAAGGTCTCTTTGTTCACGAAGTTCTTGGTCGAGAGCGCCGTCGCGATCTCTTCCGCAGTCATTCCTTCGCGGTAATCTTCACCGAGTAAATCTCTGAGTTCCATGTGATAATCCCTTTCTGCGTTTGGTGAGGCGGTTCTCTCCGCCATAGATTCGCGTTTTTCGGACTTCTCTGTCCATTGTTTAATAAATTAAAACCAGCGTCGCCCCGAGGAGTGGACTTAATAAATTAAAAAGAGCGCCAGAACCGACAGGCTGTGTAAAAGCCTGTAGATATCTGGCGCTCTTGGCGCTCTGTGTTGTAGTGCGGGGTGTCCCCGCTTATGACGCGACCGTGCGTATGACGGCGTGTGAGCCTTCTGTGTGGGCTCTGACCGTCGTTCCGCAGCCGCGACACTTTATCTCCGCCACACCGTTTATTGCTCCGAGGAGCCGCCCACAGTGCGGGCAGCGGACTTTAATCAGTTCCGGAGCTTCCGCCGCCGGAATCGCTTTTGTTTCCGTCATTGCTTCCGCCTCCGGGCTTGTCCGGCCCTGAATTGTCCTGCCCGGCAGCCCCGCTCTGGAGCCGCGCGGCGAGGTATGGGATCGAGTCGATATACGCCTGGTTCGGATCGTCGAACAGGTGGGGTATACCGAACGCGATTTCGGGGTGTACTCCGGCGTCGAGAAGGTTCATGAGAGCCTGCGTTTTGACGAGCAGATTCTCGGTGTTGCCCTTCGTGAACCGGATGTCGATGTCGGCGAGCCCTAGGTCGAGCTTGCCGTATGTTCTGAGGAGCGACAGCGCGATGCGGAGGAACTGTTTTTCGCTTCGTTCCCACTGCATAACGGTGTCTCTGGCGCAGCTTTCCGCCATTGCCCATCCGTCGCGGAGCAGTACGGCGTTGCCAGTGTCTCCGGTCGTGCGGTTCGCGCCGTTTCTGTCCGGCATACCGCAGATTGTGAGGGCTTGCTGATAGAGGTGGTCGATTTCGACCTGTGTCTGCGATTGGTCGAGTTCGGATGAGATGATATCGACGTCCGAGGGGTTTGAGTTGTCCGACTTGATGACGATAGCGCCTTCCTGCCGGAATTCCTTATACTTCTCGGGGTCTATCTGGCAGTTGACGAATTTAATGAAACTCTGGACGAACTGTTCCGTACCGTCGAGCCGGTTCGAGGACAGTTTGTTGATGCCGTCGAGGACTTCGAGAACAACCTCGAAGGAACCGAGCCGCGCGTTGTTGAGCGGGTACTCGATGATCGGAACCGCCCCGATGCCGTGGAGCCTCGAGGACGTGACTGTGTTGTTCACGATCTCGAACTGCATTGTATCCGTCCAGACGGTGTAGATCGTCTGCTGCTTGTCTCTGAGCGTCTCCTGGAACGCCATGATGGGCTTCGCGCCGAGCTCTTTCGAGTAGACGACGCCGGTCCGTCTCGGGTCGAGACTGCCGATTTCGATTTTTTCGTCGTTTTCGAGGCTGCCGATGACATATCGGAACGCGGTTCCGCAGATGTGGTTCCACTCGGCTATGTCGTGGTCGATAGCTTCCTTGTCGAGGACGTGCATGATTTCGTTGAGCCGCCCGACCTTTTCGGACACCGGATCGCGCGTCTGCGCGGCGGTGATCTCGTCGGGGGTCATGGTCATGCGCGCCTCTCCGCTCCGGATTTTCCGGCGCGTGTACGCGATGGGCGCTCCGAGAAGATACGCGACCTTGAAGGAGACGATTTCCCACGCGTGATTTTCGACGATTTTGTTGTTGATCTCCGGTCGTACTTCCTTGACGCGGTTGAGGATGGGCTGTCTGCCCTTGTAGTAGCCGTAGAGATAATTTATGTCGCTCTGGTTCCGGTGAAAGGTCGGAAGGACCTCGTTCAGCACCTGTACGACGTTCTCCGCGTCGACCGTTTCCGCGTCGGTGTAGATGACGTGTCGTCCGGTCAGTACCGGAGAGACGTCGGGGAGGTCTGCCGCGCCGAATATGGGTGTTCCGTCGTCCGCATACCCTTCGACTTTTGGTTCCGCCATTCTTTCACCACCAGTTCTTTGAAAATTCGCCCCGACGTGAGAAAGGTTAAAAACAGCGTCGGGGCGGAGGAGAAAACCATATCCGCAAACGGTGCGGAGCATGGCAGACAGGCGGAAGGGGAAAGGGGTCGCCCGTCATGTAATATTATACACCTTAAACGAATTTTTGTCAAGTGTTCCGGATAAACTTGTTGCATTATTACGAAATTCCGTCATGGAAGGCGAAATTCCGTCATATGTGTCAGAATACTCGTTTCTGCACCGAGACGATACCCCAGTTTCCGGTGGCAAGGTCCATGAGCTGTGCGAGCGAATCGGGCGCGTCGTCGTGGACGTTCTTGCCGAGTGAGACGAAGGAGCAGAGCCATTCGATGAACGAACGGTACTCCGGCGTCGAGTGATCGAAATCGAGAAAATGAATCTTCGCGATGTCCGGCGCATATTGGATGATGCGGGAGAGCTTTGAGGCGTTGCCGGGCGCGCGGCGCGTCGAGATGTTGAGCGAGCAGCCTTTCGCGCGGAGCATTTCGTCGATTGCCTGCGCGTATTCGGTTCCGCCGTTGTTCGCCTCGAACTGTACCTGATGCGGGCGGTGGATAAGCAGCTTGCCGACCACTTCGGGCTGTGTGAATACCTTGTTCGCGTTCGAGAACACCACATCGACGCAGTACATTGAGCCGTCTCCGTACACATAGACGATAGGCATTGACAGATAGTCCTCGCCGCCCCACGCGACGTCGCAAGCAGCGATAATGCGCTCCGGCGATCCGCCCGGCAGCACGCCGTTGTAGCGGAGCAGTGAATCCGGCGGAAAGACGAGACCCTGACGGACGTACGGAGCGCCCTGGTACTTCGCACACCATGTGCAGTCGTCGATTGACGCTTTCATGTCGCGGTAGTATTCGGTCGAGAATCCGACGCCGTAGTCGTACTGGAAATTGGATTCGCCGTTCGCGTCGAGCGCGGGAATGACGGTGAAGCGGTATTCGGGATTGTCTCTGTACTGTTCGCGGACGCGCCCGAGAGGATCCATTACGTTCCAGCGCGTACCGACCATCAACTGGAGCGCGCCGTCCTTCATACGGTCTTTCATCTGGTTCAGGTAGATGTTGTACTTCGCGTCGAGACGGGAGGGAGACAGCGATTCTTCGAGGTCTTTCACGAGGTCGTCGACATAGAGGATACCGTCGCGCGAGATGTCGATAGCGCCCGTCCATGTACCTTCCGCCGACCGGCAGGTCATTGTCGGGAAGCGCTTCGGGTGGTTGAGGTTGATCTGGAGGTACTTCGCCGACCGGCTTTCGACCTGCGCGTGTGGGAACACGTCGTGCCAGAGGTATTCGCCGTCCGGGTCGAGCACGGCGTTCAGCTCGCCGTAGAAGCCGTTCACGAGCGTGTCGGAGTGCCCGCCCATAGCGGACGCGTCGTCCGGATGCCGCCCCATGTGCCAGGTCAGGAAAAATATACAAATCGTGGATTTTCCCACGCGAGGCGGCATACTCACCCCGAGAAATTTAATCTTGTGCTCTTCGAGGTCTTGCAGATCGTTGCACAGCCCCATCAGAACGCTTCTTCTCGGCACCCAGAACTTCCGTGCCGGCTCTCTGTTCCATTCGACGTACTGCATATAGTGATCGAACGAGTGCGGCGCGAGCAGCAGGCAGACTTTCCGTTTCAGCTCATACCATTCCGGCGCGGCGGCTGTCTTCGCGGCGGCTGACCTCGCGAGCATACGGTTCACGACGTCGAAGAATTCTTTCCCTTTCGCCACCATGTAGGCGAGCTCTTCCTCGAACGATTCCGCCGAATTGTCCTGCGCGAGCCCCCTCAGCGCGTCGAAGTAGTCTTTCGCGACCGACAGACTGTCCGTTCCGTACGCCGCGATAGCCTCGCACAGCGCCACGCACTCCGGCAGCCGGTCGTTCCAGTTCTCAAATCCGGGAAGAACCGTTTTGTTCCCATTCTTTACCTTTTTTGATTTCTTCTTTCCAGTATCTTCACATGAAAAAGCGCCCATGACGCCACTCTCCTTCAAGAAATGGCGCTCTGGGCGCTCTAAGTATAGGGGTACGGTACTCCGTGCGGCGGGATGCCGGTACGGGATGGTGCGCGGGAATGCCCGCCGATAATTGCTGTTGTTGCTTGTTATTCCGTGACCGCTTCACGCGGTCAGGTGAACGTTTGCGGCATCTGTTTGCTGTCTTTCCTTTGCGGAACAGCCGGTTGTGGCTCGGAGACTTAACACTGAATCAGCGTTAAATCAGCGTTAAGTCAGCGTTGAACTTGCGCCGCGCTTGCTCATAACTTGCGCCAGTTTACGGTTTGTTTACGTATTGGTTAAAACTTACTTTGCGCCGGTTGGAACACGGTTCAAGCTAACTTGAAACTAACTTGAAACTAACTTGAACCTGACTTGGAACCCGGTTCAAGGCCGCCGCCCCGTTACACGTGTTATTGTGTTACGGTGTTACGGCTTGTTGGAGCTTGATTGAGTCTTGGTGGAATTATTTCAGTATCGGCTCGTGGGCTCCGGGAACGTAGTCCATGCCGTCGCCGTATTTGTACAGCCCTTCGTATACAGGCCTGTTGTCACGGATGCTGCGAATGTTCGATTCGCGGAATCTGCCGCCTTTGCGGGTCTTGTACCCGGCGTCGGATATTGAATCCGCAATTTCCCACAGCGACTTCTTCGCGGCGAGACCGTCGAATACCATGCGGACAATGGGCTCTTCCGCCGGATTGATGACCAGCTGACCGTGTTCGACTTGGTACCCGTACGGAGCGCGCCCGCCGCTGTAGCCGCCGACTTTCGCTTTGCACTCGCGTCCTTTGCGCGTGCGGAGGGTGATGTTTTTGCGTTCCTGCTCTGCCACGAACAGCATAAGCGACCGGTAAATGTTCGACAGCGCGTCGTCACTGTCGAAATGCTCGTTGACTGACAGCAGCTTGATGTTCTTCTTTTCGAGTACGTACAGGTAGTAGAAGTACAGCTTCGTGTCTCTTGACAGCCGGTCGGTTTTCGCAATGATCACTGCTTCGTACGGCGGATTAGTCATATCGTCGCCGTAGAGCAGTTCGTTCAGCGCGGGGCGGTCTTCCTTCACGCCGCTCACGCCGTCTTCTTCGTACCACTTCACGATTTTGTACCCGTTGTCGTTGGCGTATTGAAGTATCTGCGCTTTCTGCGAATCTATTCCGAAACGGTCATCCCCGGTCTGCCCATCGGTGCTGACGCGGACATACCCGACCGCGCTCTTGATTCTGTTGTCGTCGTTCTTGATTTCTTTCCCCATGATTGTTCTCCTTGCATCTATCAAATTTCGCGGAACTGGCCGCCTTCGCCCTCCGCGCCATGTTCTTGCTCGCGCACCGCCGCCGGTCATACCAGCTCTCGTAGTCATTGCTTTTCGCTGTTACTATTATACCACAAGTAAATGCGAATGTCAAGTACTTTTTTGAATTTTTTTTGGTGGGGAGGGTCAACCGCGCCGCCTCCCCGGCAAATACACCCCCGGGGTACCCGCCGCGCCGGGGCTGCGACCCCGTCGAGACCACGCGAAAGGGCGGAAAACAGCCCCTGAAAAGGTGTATAAAAATGCCATTTGAATTTGTGCAATGTGCTAATTCGCAAAAAATCAAGATTAAATCTCGCAAAAACCCTTGACAAGTAAATGCGAATGTGCTATAATATAGTCACAACAAAGGGAAAGCCCCGAGAGGGCAGAAAGAGGTACATTATGATAACCAACGAAACCATCACCGCACGTTTCGCCGCAGACCGTCACGCCACCATCGCATGGAAGCAGCAGCTTTCCGCAGACCTTGACGTCATCGTCGCCGCATACGGCGCGGCAGACAAGCCCGCCGACACCATCGCGGCCGCGGCCGCTGAAATCGGTATTGACCGTGTTCGCGCCATCATCGCGACCCTGACCGTCTACCGCGTCGCCATGTACGATCGCCGCATATCCGACGACACCGCCGCATGGGCGCAGACCATCGCGGACGCCCTGGACGCCGACGCCGCCCAGCGTGTCGGGCTGATATCCGACGCCATCCACCCGGCACACCTCGACCAGCTGGCACGCGCTGCCGCTGAGTACGTCGAGCCGGAGACCGTAGAGACCACCACCGAGACCCACGAGACTGCACCGGCAGCAGAGCCGGAGACCGAGACCGCAGAGAGGGCAGCGGAGATCAACCCCATGTGCACCGACTGCATCCGCTGCGGCAGCGACTGTGACGGCACGACGTGCGAGACTTGGACGGGTTGCATTTACCGTGAGACCGCCGCACAGCGCGACATCAGGCTTTTTGACTTTTACAAGCGCCGTCTGCTGGCACTGGCGGGCGGTGAGCCCCTACGCTGGGTGTGCGTGCAGTACCTGTGCAGCTTTCCCGGGCTCTCCCCCTATGACATGGGCGCAGAGCTTATGGCAGAGGGCGTGAAGATCATCTACGACGACACAGCTATAACCCGCGCCGAAAATGCCGCAGAGCGACGGCGGGTGCAGCGTGCGTATGCAGCACGAGAGGGGGCGAGGGCATGACGGCATATCTGCCCACCTACGACGCCGGGCGCCGCGGAGCCGCTAAGATCGACTCGGCAGCATCGCGCCGACTGCCGCACGGCACCATCTTGCAGCATGGCACACTGTACCACTGCGACGGCGTGCTATATCGCACGCACGACGCCGCCATGACGTCTTGGGATCGCTGGGCACACGTAGCAGACGCCCTGCGGATCACCGCAGACGCTTTTTACAGCATGGCGGGCAGATAAGCCCGCCACCACATACAATCGCCGCCCCGCCCGGCTACAGGCGGGAGAAAGAGAGATTATCATGGCAAACATCAGCATTAACAACGGCCGCAGCTACTGCACCCCGGCGGAGGCTATCGCCGCCGTCGGTATGGATGAGATTGCGTCCTGGATGGACGACGAGACCCGCGAGGCTGTGCACGCAGACTTGGCACCGTGCACGGAGGAGACGTTTTTGGCGGAGTATCTCCGCCGGGCGCCGTATGACCTTATTATCGGCTAACCCCTTGACAACCGCTCGCCGGTGTGCTATACTGTAAGCGGGAGGTGATAGCGTGCTTGTAGTGCTGTATATCCTGATCGTGCCCGTGCTGATCCTGCTGGAACTCGCCCACCGTTCATAACCCCCGACCGCCCCGCGTGGGCGGTCTTTTTACGCCCCTGTGGCCCGTCTGGACTGCCGAGGCTTTTTTGTGTCCGCGCTGTGACGTCCCACAAGCCCGCAGAACGTCTTGAAAGCCTCGAGAGGGTATCTATATCACCCGCAGTGTAAACGCCCCGCGCAGAGCCTCACAGAGCCTCGCAGCCCTATGCCCGCCGTCACCGCCTCGAGAGGGTGCGCAGCCGCCCGCGTGCCCGGCACGATCCGCCGCCGATCCGCACGCCCTCGAGGCTGCATGTCTCTGTGAGCGCCTACAAGCCCCGTGAGCGCGTTTAATCCCTCGATATGGTAAATATACCGCCCCACCTATTTCTGCCCGTCCTGCGCCGTCTATGCGCGCCCTGGACGGTCATATACACCCGCCGCCCGTGCCGTTCTGCCGTCTCGAGGTGCCCCGGCAGCGCAGAAAAGGGACCGCCCCGCTCAGGCAGCCCCTCATTTTCCGCTCAATTTCCCGCCGATTTCCGAAAAATTTCCGATCCGGTTTTGAAAATCTTTTCTGCGAGTTTCAAAAACCGGATTTTTATTTTCTCGGTTCGCAATAGTCGCTGATAATTTTTCGCGATAGTCGCTCGATAGTCGCTGACCGTCTGATAGTCGCTGGGGCTTTCGTCATAATGCACAACACTTTTAGCAATGTGTCACTGCCAAAGTCGCTCGGCGTGTCAAAAACCTAAACTTTCGGTCACTTTATCGTCTTGTCCTCATAGTCGCTTTCCCTCATCCCCTGCAAATATCTTTCCTGTAGCTGCTTCGGCGTGAGGTTCGCTTCACCCATCGGATTTCGCGTAGTTTCTGGCAATTCTGCGTTATCCCGCATCCCGTAATAGCACTTCGCACGGAAGCAGTATGCTAAAAAATTCATCTTCCCGGCAACCACGAGTTTCGCATCAAAAGACTGTTGAAAATCTTTAGCTTTTTTGAGGATTTCAGGGGTGATAGCCGTGAACCCCCGCTCCGTCCCATGTATAATCGCGTTCACTTTCTGCAATCCATACCCCAGGCTCAGGCACACCTCCTCCCACACCGGCGTCCGTCCCTCGTTCGCGCAGCGGTCGTAGTAGTCGCTGATTCTCTCCGCCATTTCGTCGTCGTCCTTCACGGTTGGTTTCCGGAACTCGGTCAGCAGTTCGCGGAGAATCTGGCTCACGAATGCACGCTCGTCGTCGTTCTCCGGCGTCCAGACCTTACTCGGGAGGTACTTCGCCCTATCGGTCGTTTTCTTGTACTGCCTTGCGTCGGGCATATCCTCTTCGGGCAGCGTCAGCGCATTGACGATAGCCGCCTTATCTTTCTCGTCGACGCGCTCCGCGACGCTTTCGGCATACTCGACTGCCCGTTTCCTTGCGTAGGCGTTCGGCGGCGTCGGTGCGGCTCGTTCCTTCTTCGGCTTCGGCGGTGACTTCGGTCTGCCTCTCTTCTTCGGCGCGGGGCTGTCTGCTCCGGTCGCAGCCGCCTTGCCTTGCGCCGTGTTCTTCGCTCCGGCCTTCTTCTCTTCGTCCATGTGATCTCCTTTCGCCCGTTACCCCACATTACCCCTCGCCCCGAAAATGGGGTAACTGGAAAATGTCAGGTAGAATGGGCATATATTATATATGTTACCCCTGTTACCCCTGTTACCCCTATATTCTCGTATACGCGCGTACATTTTTGTGTCTATCTCAAAAAAATTTTTCTCGCGCGTATATAGCATATAAAATCGCAAAATTGGGGTAACGGGGTAACAACACCCGATTTTGCCAGGTTTTACGGGCACTTTTCTGTTACCCCGGTGGGGTAATGGGGTGGTAACCGGGGTAACTGCAAAATAAAGATACACAATATATGCCCGAAAAGTCGCTGGCAATTTGTGATTTCGTCTAAAATGTCAATTTCCCTTCCCCGTTGGGGCCTTCGTAAAGGCAGACACACTTCGCGAGCGCGCCGTGCACACGAACGGGGACGGTGTTCTTTTCGCCGATGCGGATGTGCCCATGATCGCGTGCCCACGACAGGAATGCCTTATAATTAAACCCGGCGTCGCTCATGATCCGGGACAGCACCGTGCCGATGATAGCGATAAACGGCTTGCCGTCCGAAATGTCCTTGTACTCGCCCCAGATTTCCCGCATAGGCATTCCGTCTTCGGCGACAAATTTCGACCGGTTCTCCGCGATAGTCCCGTAAAGCCACTCGAGCGCCCGCTGATTGGCGTCAACGTCCTGTTTGGTCGGGAGGTATTTCGCGACGTCGGTCGCCGACAGCTGCGTGCCGGTGTGCCAGATCAGCAGCTCCGCGAGAGCATCCGCAGTGAGGATCAGCGACGCTGAGAGCGCGAGCTTTTCGGTAGTCGCTGACGCCTCAAATGCCGCGCGGCACTCTTCCTGCACCTTCTTCGCGGCTTCAAGCACCTGCGGTGTGAGCCCTTCGACGAATTCTTTCCCCGCAAAGCCCCAGTTGTGGGACAGCGTGTCGGACAGCCCGCGATAGTCGTCAAGAAGTCGCTCATCCCCGCACGAGATTTCGATGACGCGGTTCATAGCGCCCGCGCCGGAAGAGTCGCTCGAGATCGGCATTTCGCCGGTGGTGATGATGGTGTTCTGCCAGGATTTGATCTGCTGGAAAGACCCGTCCTTCGACCCTCGTGAGCGCCCTTGACCTTCGGCGAGCATATAGATTATATCGTCAAAGTCGCGGCGGTTTTTGACGACTTGCAGCTCGTCCACGCAGAGGGGAGCGGAGTTGAAGAATCCCGCGGCGGTCTCAAGCCCGACGATAGTCGAGTTGAAGTTGCGCACATACCCCTCCGACGAGTTGGGGGACGCCCAGACGGACGCGGCGAGCTTTAACAGCATAGTCTTGCCGTTTCCGGCTCTGCCCCAGACGTGCACGAAGAACGGCAGCGCGTGGAGCGGTCCGACGAGAACGGACGCGAGAGAGGCGGCGAGTACAATCCGCGCTATGGTGCTCTCGTTCCGCGCCTTCGACGCAGCCTTGAACCAGGCGTCGCGGTCTCCGTTCGGGTGGAAGGAGTCGAACACCGCCCGGAACCCGGGGGCACCGTCGAACTCGACAGAGTCGGCGTACGGCACGAATTTCCCGGAAGCCGTCCATCCGACCCGCGCGACGGAGTGGCGTTCGGGGAGTCGGTCGTAATTCCACGCCTCGAGGTCGGTAAAGTACTTGACGAGAGCTTTCGCGTTCTCGGAGTCGACAGCGATCCCGAGCCGGGCAAGGTCGATGATCTTCGCCGCCGACGCGAGGATGATCTTCTCGACGACAACGGTCCGCCACTCTGCTGACCGCTTGAACGACACCTCGAGCCGGACCTCTCCGGAGTCGAGATTGACGAGCCGCCCGGAAATCAGGATCGGGTGCGGGCAGATAGTCGTGACCTCGCCGAGGGACGGAACGGAAACGCCCGTATCCGTACAAATGTACTTGCCGCAGTTCAGTTCGATGGGCTGTCCGGTGAACTCGGTCGTGTTGGTATAGTCGCTCTCGTTGACCTTGCCGTCGCCGAATTCTTTCACATAGTCGCGCATTTCCGCCTTGAACCCGGGGTAGCCGATTTTGCGGGCAAATTCGTCTATTTTGACGAGTGCGCGACGATATGTAAAAGGATTCTTGTAATAGTTGCTGTAGAGCCAATTGTGCGGGACAGCGCTCTCGAAATCCTCGAGCGTCCATGCCGGGAGTTCTTTGATTCTGGGCTCGATGATTTCAGCCACGGTTTGTTACGTCCTTTCGTGAAATGGTGGAGGGAAAGTCTGTGCGAAACGAACAGGCGTTCTTAGCTGTTGCTCCCGTTGCAGCCCCTGCCGCATGGTCGAGATTATCTCGTCGACCGGGTAGCTGCTCGCGTCCCCGCGCTGGATGATCTCGTCGATAGTCGCGGCGAGCGTGCGAACGCAGTTGTCGCGGAACGGAGTCGACGGAAGGTCCTGTACCTGGTGATAGAACGTTGCGAGTCGCCGGAAGTCGTCTTTTTCGCGTTCAGCCCGCCTTTTTCGTGCTTCCGCCGCGAGCTGCCGCCGCCTGATCGCCTCCGGATCAACGCCCGGGGCGATCCCGAAATCCTCGGCGAGCTTCCGCACTGCGTCCGGGAAGGAGAGGTTAAAAATCTTCTCGACCAGTGTGATGACATCTCCGCCCGCGCCGCAGACAAAACAGTGGAAGGAGTTGTCCCGGAACGCGAGGTTGTTGTCCTTCCCGCCGTGAATAGGGCAGGGGCAGCGGTTCCCGCGGCGCTTGGATAAGTCGCCGTACCGCTCGAGCGCGTCGGGAACGGAGACGGTCGCTTTGACCGCCTCCACGTCGTAACGGGGATAGTCGCTCATGGGCTCGTCCTCCCGTCGCGGCAGGATTGCAGGAGCTCGTGGATGAACTTCCGCCTTTCTTCGCGCCCCTTCGGCGATTCCTGCCACAGCTCGATGTAGTCGAGAAGGGTTCCGTTCCCGATGCCCTCCAGCTCCGCCTCGGGAATAACCACGCGCTCCGGATAATGCGCCGCGAACCACAGAATCAGTCGGTCGCTGTTCTTCCAGTAGGTTCGCATTTTCAACAGCCTGCGGTTCATTTCGCACCCCCCAGAATCTCGACGATCCGCCGCCCGGTGCATCGCTTGTCGCAGAACAGGAAGTCGACGCCGTAAGCGATGTGGACTTTGTAAATGCGCTCCATAAGTTCCTTCCCGCTTATCGCGTATGGAATTTTCCCCTGCATCGGATTGTGCCAGTCTTTCACGTCGCGGATCGACTTGCACCACCCGCCGTGCTCGCACAGCACGACGAGGTGGATTCCGAGTTCCTTCGCGAGTCGCACTTCACGCATGAACCGTCCGGAGTCGTTGGTGAGGTTGTTGGCCAGCTCGCTCAGATTGAATTTGCGGTCAACCGAAAGCTTAGGATTGTCAAGGCTCATATAGTCACCTACGATGAGTTTCGAGGAATAGTGCTTTATGCCTTCTCGATCGAAGTAGTCTAAAATCCTGCCGATAATATGTGCTTTTTCTCGGCTGTCGCAGATCACAGACATCATACGCTTACCTCTTTTTACCACCGACAATGGAAGAGATATGGGAAGCGCTGATACCTGACATTCGTGCAAGTTCCGACGTGGTCATTTCTCCGCCGTTGCGTTTATGGTGATTTCTAACCCACTCAACAAGTTCATCACTGAACTTGCTCTGCGGATTCTTTATTCCGGCGGTGCAACCGTTCTTTGAACCATAGTTGTTGTTATATTTGTGATCGCACCATTCCAGATTACTGGCGCGGTTGTTCGTTTTATCCTCGTCCTTGTGGTTGACTTCATTTAGCCCGGCTACTGTAGGCAAAAATGCCTTTGCTACAAGGCGATGAACGTTTACGCTTTTTTGCCGACCGTCTTTGTACAGGGAAACATGAAGATAATTTTTCCCACCATCATAGCACGGTTTACAAACGCAAGAAGGATGATGGCGCCCCATAGAATCAATCCTGTCTATGCTGCGAACTCGCCCCTCGGAGCTCACCTCATATATATTTTCGTACCCCTCTACTGGTTTCCATATTTCGTTATTCATTGTCTCTGTCATATTTCACCCACCTCAGAACGGCAGCACGTCGCCCTCAGGCAGCACCTCAAAGTTGGGAACGTCCTGAGACGCGCCAGGAGCGTCCGTGACGGTCGTTCTCGCCTGAGGGGTATAGTTGCCCGCCTGATAGTTTCCCGCGCCCTGAGCGCCGCCCTTCGCGCCGCAGAAGTGGCACTTGTCGACGTCGCAGATTATCATGGAGCGTTTCTGTCCCTGATCGTCCGTCCACGAGTTGGTGATGAGCCGCCCCTCGACGATGACCTGATCGCCTTTGTGGAAGTATTTCGGCAAGAATTCCGCCGTCGTTCTCCATGCGCGGCATTTCAGGAAGCAGGTCGATTCGACCTCCTTGTACTTTTCGCTCCATGCGACGTCGAAGTTGCAGTAGCTGACGCCGCTCTGTGTCTGTTTCAGCTCCGGGTCGGCGGTGAATCTGCCCTGAAAAGTGACTTTGTTCAGCATTATTTCTTTTCCTTTCCGGCGGCGATTGCGGCGTCGAGAGCGGCGGTCATAGTCGCTGAGGCGCCGGTCTGTTTCTGCCTCGACGCTTCGATGTCCTCCGGCTCACCTTCGACTATCGCGCCGAGGAGCTCCGATGGGCAGTACATCCTCGCGAAGAACGCCGCCGCGCGGTAGAACAGCATCTGCTCCGGCATATTCTTCCACTTCGTATTACTCATCCAGCCTTCAGCCGCCGCCATTTTCATGGAGATTTCGGTTCCGTCGACGACTTCGCCGTCCGAAATCCGGATCGCGCGGATGAAGCAAGTACGAGTGTCGGTGCCCTTCGTACCGGAGTAAATCGGACGGGCGTCGCGGAAGCGTCCGCACGAGTTGATGATAGCCATGCACGCCTGACCGCTCCAACGGGGCTTGCCTTTCACGACGTCGACGTTCTGGAGGACGGCGAGCGGGGAGAGTCCGGCGCGTGCCGCCATTTCGATAGCGACGAAGCAGTCCTGGGGCTTGTTCTGGTATTTCTCCGGGATCATCTGTGATTTCGACAGCATGATCGCGACGCGCTGAGTCTGCTCGAACGCGTCCTTGTCCACCCAGATGTTGGTGACGTTCATCGGCGCGGTGTTGATCGGCGCGACAGCCTGTTCGTTAGTCGCGGGAATGATTTCTTGTGCGTTGTCCATTTTCTGTGCTCCTTTAATTAAAATTTTTCGGTATATCGTGGTGGACCATATTGTCCATTTTCGCCCCGCAGTATGGGCAGTACGGCGTAGGCTTTGACGACGCCATCCCGCACCAGTCGCAGTACACCTTGTTGTCACATTCGTCGTACTTCCACTTCCCATGCTCTATAGGCGCGACGTCGGCGTTGGAGGCCCATAGCATCTTATTCATCGGGACGGCAAGCACGCTTATACCGTCGGGAACCGCCGCTGTGTGCTGCATCATTCGCTCGCCCATTCTGAATGCCTCCGCCTTGCTGATATACTGCTTTTCCAGTTCCGGCATCATGCTTTCCAGGTAGCCGCGGGCTTTCTCGTCCGCCCAGTCGCGGATCTTCTTAGCTTCTTTTGTTATCCAGTCCGAAGGTTGATATGTGTTTTCCATGTCGTTTCCTCCTATTCGAGTTCCTTTTCGACCCATTTCGGCAATTTCAGCGTGTTCACCATCCCGAACGCGCCCTCGTACCCGTACCAGTTTCCGGAGTCGAGACAGGATTTGTAAATCCCGATAGCTTCCCGGAACCGGTCCTGCCCGCTCTTGATCATGAGATCGTCGGCTTGCAAGATGTTGATGAGATAGGGCGGTTCCTTCTCGACGCAGACGAACAGGAAGTCGCACCCGACATTGCGTTCTCTGCTCACTGCCTCAATGAACATGGCGGCTTGCATATCGTACCCGAGGGCGTAGGCCTGCTTCACCATGGTTTCGGTGTCAGCCCTGGCGCAGGTTTTGAGGTCTACAATCAGCGCTTTGCCGTCGATCATCTTTACGCAGTCGGGGCGCGCCTGACAGTCGAGCCCGGTCATTTCGTCCTGCCAGTAGTAGGACGTTTCGACCTCGCCGCGGAGAAGGAAGTCGGCGCGTGGGTTTGCCCTGATAGCGGCGGTCATTTCATCGATAAGCACCATATCATCAGTGGAAATAACTGTTTTCCCTTGTGCACTTTCCACAAATGCCTGATATTCTTCTTTCCCGGCTTTCGTCCGTCGGTCGCATTGCGGCGCGACGGCGTACTCGTCGAAGAATCCGTCCGGCTCGAGCACGTATTTGTGCAGCGCGGAGCCGAATTGCATCGCGGCGGTTGGCGGCTCGGGATGGTCTTCGAGCCACTTGAACTTCGCCGGGGTGTCGCTCAGGAGCCGCCAGAGCTTCGTCTTGCTGACACTCGGTTTTGCGTGGTACTCGGCAATGGAATCTTTAATGATCATGGCGCTTTTCCTCCAGCTTTTCAAGCCCCTCGAGCAGGAGCTTGAAGTTCTCTTCCGACGCGAGGAAGTCCATCGACTTGATGAGTCGCCCGTTTTCGATGTATCGGCATTTCGCGACGGGCATTCCGAGCGCGTCAAGGTCGCTTTTGTAGTTGTAGCAGAACGACGCGCGAAGTTCGCGCTCAGGACCGACGCGCCAGATATCGAAATCGGTTTCAAGCTCTGGGTGCTCCGCGATGAAGTCGAGGACTTTGACGATGAGGGTTGCGAGTTTAGCGTTCATCGTCGTTGTCCTCCAGACCGATCTTCTCTTCTTTCGAGCGAACCTCGAGGATATCGAGGTATGCCCGCATCGCGTCAAGCTGCTGTTCAAGAAGCCAGACCGGCGAGTCGAGGGTAAACTCGAGCTTGCCTGCATAATACTTTCTGAGTATCACATGCAGCTTCTCGTACCTGATTTTCGTCTGCTGATACTCGGCTACGAATCGGTCTCCGTAGTCGTTTGAAAGCATCAGGTCGAAGGTGTCTTTGAGGTCTTTCATTCGAGTAACTGCCCCTCCTTTATTGCGGTAATGAGCGCGCGCTTATAGAGCGCCTTATATGGCTCGTCCAATGTCACATAGACATTCTCAACGATGTTCGCGACTTCGTTCGTGATCTCTGCGATTTTACCTCTCACTTCGATCTCGCAGATATCTTTCTTGTGGTCAAGTTTTGCTTTTATCATGGGGTTCTCCTCTCATAATTCTTGCTTCATAATGGTAGCACGCCGCGCCGCACGTTGGGCATTTCATTGCAACGACAATGGTGTTGTCAGTACTGAATCTGGTTTGATAGTCCTCCTTTTCGCCCTCAAAGACGCACCCGCAACTGGTGCACTCGAACCGTTTCGTCGTATCGCGACGGAGATATACAGCAGGACGAAGGGGGTTGATCTGAGAATTTTCATTCCTTTACCTCCTCGAGCCAGTACTTCTTCCGGCAGTCAGGGCATTCGCATTCGCTGTGATCGAACTTCCCCTTCTCTGGGCAAGCAAACTCTTCGTCAAAGCTATTTGGGCAGAAATCTATCGTGCCGTTGCTGGCCATGCTCGCTCTCGGAAACATCTTCAAGAACTCGCTTTGCCGAGTCTTTAACGGATGCTCCTTGCTCCATTTCTCAACAATCACAACAGCTTCGGCGGGGCAGCGTTTGATATAATCGTTGCACGATTCGTTGCCGTCCATGCGATTTGCTATTTCGCATCCCCTACAGCGATTGTTAAACGACTTGCACATTCTGTCGCGCGTCACGATAAATTCAACCGCGTCCATTTTTCCTATCTCCTCTCAGGTCGCGCCCGCAGTGCGGGCAGAAATTGATTTGAAATGAATCCATCCTCGGACCGTTGCAATAGCTGTCACCGTAGGTCGGGCAATAGTAGCTTCTGACAAACAGAGTCTTTCCAGCCCACGGGAGATCACCGATGAACAGCTTCGTTCTGAATGTCTCCTGATAAGGTGTCAGCATCTGACCGTTTTTCTCGTAAGGTACCGCGTGCTTCCCGTCGCAGAACTCGCAGGGTCTCGCGATCTCCTCGCGTCCATTTTCGTCCTCCTCTTTTTTTGCCCACTCATCCGGCTTCCATTGCCACGGCTCTTTGCGCCATGTGTAACAGGCATCACCGTTCGGATCATTCAGCGGACAGTCGTCGCAGTTTTTCTGCTTTCTGCACGTGTTTTTTATTGTTTCAAGTGCTTGTTTCAGTTCAGGTGTCATCTTCGTCATCCCCAATCCACTCGTCTATACTCCATAACCAAATCCACGGTGCATGAACTTGTATATAGCACTTGCCTTCGTATTCTTTGCTCTTTGGACATATTGCACAATTCTTGTATTTGTTGCAAACGTCCCGCTTTATTTCGAGCGCTTTCTCTTCTTCAGGTGTCATATTTCGTCCTCCTCATCCATCTTCGCCCCGCAGTGTGGGCAGTATGGCGGCGTGTACTGCTTGTTCGACTTGTTGCAGTGTGAGCAGAACGCCTTTTCTTCGCCGCTGCCTTCGCAGCCGTTGACGTAGACACGTCTCATCTCCCATTTCGCATGGATGATCGGTGCGGCATCGGCAGCGGAAATGTCATCTTGAACGGCTTCAATCATCAATTCGATGTCTACTACTGGACTGCTGCTCTCCTCGCCTGCGCCTTTCAGCAGGTCGATCACTGCTTGTCTTTCGATGTATTCAGCCATTTTCGTCCTCCTTTGTTTCTATCTGTCTCCCCAGTCTGTTGATATCACCAAGAATTGTCTTAAGCCCATCTGAATCGCTGTGTAAGCACGTTTCGCAGATATAATTGCATCCGGCAGTGGATTTCCACGGGCAGTTCATAAACGCCATTGAGCGTTCTTCGAACGTGTTGTTCATTCTTCCTCCTCCGGAAATCTCAGCTTCGTCACGGCGATCGGGAATTCCTCAATCTCACTCGCCCATCTCGCCGAGCCCCTGCCGTGAAACGTCTCCCAACACAGCGGGAAGCCGCCGATCCCGTCGAACAGGCTGCCCATCGTCGCGCCGGCCGGAAGATATTCGCTCATCCGGCGGAGCATCCAGAGCCAGAAGGGGAGGGCGATTGAGTTCCCGAGTGCCTTATACCTCGGCGCGTCGGCGGATTTGTGTTTCTTGCCCTTCGTGTCGATCCAGTTGCCGATGTCCGTCCACCCGTCCGGGAAGCCTTGAAGCCGCTCGCATTCAAGCGGTGTCAGACGCCGGACCGCGCCATCCTGAACGCTCAGATCGAGCGAGGATAGCTTACATTGATTGCTACATTGCGTACTCGCCACATCGGATTCAGCCATGCCGCCGAACCCCTGATTCGAGAAGGTGAGTGGTATCTGATTCCCGCCCGTTCCCATCCTGCCTTGCAAGGTCGGCGACACCTCACCGCAGTCGCGGATCACGTCACTTGCGTGCGCCATGTCATAGCACACAGCCGGGCGGTCAATCGTGTTGAGCGTATAACTCACGTTTTCGCGCCATCCGCGACCGTTGCATCCCACTGTGTCGGCGCGGTCGATCACATTGCCTTGCAGACAAATCACTGCCTGATTATTTGCGCCGCTGTTTCTTCGTGCTGAGAGCGTAGGGAACACTCCCGCACTTTGATAAATCCGTCTGCTCTGGCAATCCCACGGGGTCAGGCATCCAGCGCCGTCTTTTTTAACACCGCCTTCAACGCTTCCGGCAGCTCCTTCCCGCGCCTCTCCGCGCGTCTCAGAATCCCCAGACACGCCGTCGCGCTCAAAGAGTATTTCGGGTGCGGTTTCTCCTCCAAAATCTGCGACAAGTGCGATTCGACGGCGACGTTGGGGGACTCCCCAGAATTGCGCGTCGTGCACTCGCCAGGCGACTGAATACCCATCGCCCACGACGCATCCGGCGTGTGCCCATCTGCCTTTCGGAGGTTGAGGGACAGTAGCTGACTCGTCGACGACTTTGACGATTTCTTCGAGGACGATCCGGAAGTCTTCGCCTCGGTTGCTGCTGAATGCTCCGGGGACGTTTTCCCAGACCATGTATCGCGGTTTTCCATATTTTCTGCGCATCTCCTTTACAATCCTGATTTGCTCCATAAACAGTCCGGAGCGTGCGCCGGATAACCCGGCGCGTTTTCCTGCCACACTCAAGTCCTGGCAGGGCGAGCCGCCGATAATGCAGTTGACGGGTTCGATCTCATCCCCGCGGATAAGTGTGATGTCTCCTAAGTGCTTCACGTCTTACCTCCCGACGATCTCAGCCGCGCAGGAAAACCGCCAGCTGAATCCAGCAGCCGAGGCTCTGCGTCCTGCAAGGGCGTTGCTTATGTTCTGCTGGCACGCCCCCGTTGCTTTTGCAGCGTCCCGTATGGAGCTATAAATCGCAACTATTTCGTCACCTTGCATTGCAACCACGGGTTTCATCCGCTTTTCGTTGCTCCTTTTTCGCCATTCCATTTCCGACACTGGCGCTGAGAGGCGTTCAGCAGTCTCTGCATATAGCTGCGGAGAATTTTCAGCGAATGATAAATAGACAAATCGCTGCCCGGAAACAGATAGCTCACCATTCGCTTTGCACGACCGCCCGATGTTTGCCGCACAACTGTGCAAATCTCTTGCCGCATCGGCTATATCTCTGTATTCCTTGCCGGTAGTTAACGAGATGACAGGAGATAGCGCCTTGTGATGCCCACTATTCATAGAGTGTATTGTGTTTTCACCATTTGTGCACCATTCAAGGTTTTCAACGCGGTTGTCAGATCGGTCGAAATTTTTGTGATTGACTTGAGGCTTGCCCTGCGGATTGGGGATGAAGGCGTTTGCCACAAGACGATGCACGCTGTATGTTCTCCCCGCGAAAGTCACTTGCATATACCCCGTTTGCACGTTTCGGTTGAGCTTTCTCGTTCTCCCTCTTACCGGCTTCTGGTATGTGCGAGCATGATCATGGACGGTTATGACACGGTCGATGCTCCGAACGTTTCCTAAGCTCGAAACCTCCAGCTGTCCGTCAACTTCTTCAACGGGCTTCCATATTTCTTGCACTTATTTCGCCTCCCAGGCTCAAATAACCTACTCCATCTATAAAGCTATCTGCCTTATAGTTCCCGCTCCGAATCCGCGCGATTTTGAGGAGCGCCATCATTATGGCGATGTCCTCGGAAGAGATCGGGTGCCCGATGTAGGTCGTCCAGAACTCGGCGATAACCGCGAAATTATCTTCCGGCTTCCCGTACTGCTTTTCTCTGTCCCCGGTCACGATTTTCTTCGCGGCGTCGAGTATTTCGGCGCGGGTAGTTGGTGTATCGGTTGGTGTGTCAGCCTCAGTTGGTGTATCAGTTGGTGTACTGACCTTTTTGTTGACGTCAACAATATGCTCGTCAAGTCCAAAATCCCTGTTCCATTCCGCCGGAACCCCGCGAAGTTTGCAGAGCAGGTCGCTGCGACAGAACAGGCAGCCCTTGCAGCTGTCGAGACGTTCCTCACAGCTCCTGCTGAGCATCCTCGCGGCTTCCGTCAGTTTTTCGTTTTCGCTTTTCATAATCGTTCTCCTCACTTAGATTTAATAACTATATGTGTTCTCCCGCGCCCGAGGAGTTCGTCCTGCATCATCTGTGCGACTTTGTCTTCCTCGGCGGTTTCGGGGCGGTAGTTCTTTCCGGCTCTTTCGGCGTAGTCGGATGTGATATCCTCGATGCCTTGGAGTATGTACATCAGGCGCTTGTCGCCGAATCCGGCAATATCGTTCAGAGCCAGACACACGGCGAGCAGAATCCGGTTCGCGTAGATTTTCTGCCGTTCCGCAAACTCGGCGTCGACCATAGCCCGGACGGCTTCCTGCGTCCCCGCCGGTAGGTTCTGCCGCGCTGTGGCGGCGGACATTCGGGCTTTCATGTCTCAGCCCTCCTGTAGGTGTTCCGCCTCGACGGGAAGAGCTTGCGGTTTTCGGCGCGGAGTTGGTAGAAGTCGCTTCGCGACCTGTGCAGGGCGTTGCAGATTTCCGATTCGCTGATATCGCGGTCGGACCACATATCGGCGGCGCGGGCGATTTCCTCCGGCGACCAGATTCTTCCGCGTTCATGGCGGCGGGGGAAGAGTTCGCGGTTCCGCTGCATGACGCCGCGAACGGCTTGCTCCGACCGGCAGACGGCTTCGGCGATTTCGAAGATGTCTGCGCCGCGGTTCCAGCATTCTGCCATGTACTGAATGTCCTCGTCCGACCATCTGCCGCGGTTGACGCCTCTTTCGATGTGGCTTTCGGCGACGCGGTCGGTGTTGTCGTGTCCGCGCTCCGGCGGGACGACGGTGACGAGACCTTTCAGGATTTTCCGGATGACCATGACCGGTAGCCTCGTCCGGGCGGCGATTTCGTGGAGTTTCTTTTCCGGCTCGGGGGTGTTATCGAGTTCAGCGAGGATTTCGTCTTTGGCGATCATGCTTTCGCCCTCCTTTTGTTCTTCCTCAAAAAGAGGTCGCGACGCCGCGTGATTATGTGCGCCAGGGTCTGGGGGTTCATATTGTACTTATGGGCGATCTGAGGGACCGTCCATCCTGCCCCCCAGAGCTTCGCCATGTCGGCGTACATCTTCTGCCGGGCTTCGCTCACAACGGAGCCTCGACGCTGCCATATGACGCTCCTGAGCGACGCGGCGCTGATTGCGTACTCTTCGGCGATATCCGCCGTTCTCTCTCCCGCCCGGATGCGGCTGAGAACGTCGTCGATCACAATGTCAGTCCAGAATCGCGGCATCATAGAATTTCGCCCTCCCATGCTCAATTTCAATCTCAACGGTGTGCGCTGTCAGGAGTGCTCGCACCATTGCGCGGAGTTCGGCGTTCTCGCGCCTCAGCTCGTTGTTGTGCTCCTGCTCGATGCGATGGAGCTTGTCCGACGCGATTTTATTTGCTGCCTCTATCATTGGGAATGAGCCTCCTTGTTACGAGTTCTGTGATTCCGGCGTTGTCAAGCCCTGAAACGTCGATTTCGAGATATCCGCCGTCGAAGATTATATAAACGTGCTCTTTTGTCCCCACCTTGCCGTAGGACACGGCGAGGATATCGTCGTCCAGCGCGCGGAGCAGCGGGGACAGGCGGGAGTGGACGAAATCGGTTTTCTTCATGCGTTCTTCTCCCTCCACTGTGTCCAATAGGCGCAGGGTCTTTCACCGCTGCGGTGCAGAATCGTTATGTTGTACCAAAAATACGGATTCAGACCCCGTGGCGAGTACCCATTCGTGGAGAAAATATCGTTCTTCACTATCCAGTTCCAGCACCGGCGGAACATCTTAGCGTTCATCCGGATTGCCTCGGGATAGAGGTCGGTGTGGCATCTTCCGTTCTCGGTGAAAACGCTGACCTGTGCCACAAGTGAGCAAACGAGATCGTTGTACTTCTTTTTCTGCCTTTTGTTCATGGTTTTCTCCTCCTTTTTATTCCTCGCACATTTCGTCTGCCATCTGGCATGATATCTTCCAGAGCGTTTCCTGGTCATGCTCGATGACGGCGCGGACGGCTCTCCGGAGGTTTTCTACGGTGAGTTTTCCATCATCCACCATGATGTAGCAGTGCACCTCCGGGAACGCGAGCGTGAGGCGGTCGTTATCGACTGTCATCTTGAGATTGTCAAGCCTGTGCCCGTTTATGGGCTCCTGGTTTCCGGCGCGGTGTGCCAGCCAGCCGAGCATTGCGTCGGCGTCGTCTCCGAACTGGCTCATGGTGTGCTCGACCTGCATCTTCGAGACGATTTTTCTTATCGCGTCGGCAGTGTCTTCCTGCGCGGTCTCGGTCTTGTTGTTCTTCTTCTCTTCGTACATTTTGGTTTTCTCCTTTAATCAATTATTCTCCCCGAGCAGTGTCGGGATAGTGACGTTAAGTGTGTTCGCGATACGCTGGATTTCACCTATCGTAAACGTTTCCGGTCTTTTCCGCCGGTCGCGGAGGGTTGAGTACTTGAACCCCAGCGCGGCGGCGGCAGTTGAGCAGTCAACGCCGTCTCGCGTCCGTTTCATCATGTAGATGTCAACGGAGTCTCTGAGCGCGTCGAGCTGCTTTTCAGCGACCGTTTTGGACAGCCTCGGCATTCGCGGCGCTCCTTTCGTCCATGCTTTTTTCGTAGCGGTAGCAGATGGCGGTTGCCGCCGCGCGGACTTCCTGCGCATAGTCGGAGTTCCGCTCGCCGGAGAGAATCCGGCTGAGGAAACTGTCCGAGATTTCGTAGCCGAACATACGGAGCTGTGCTATAAGCCATCTCCCGGTCAGCTTATGTGTTTCCAGAAATTTCGATATATCCATTGTTTATCATCACCGCCCTTTCTACTTCACGCCCGTGTCTTACCGTGCGGGTGTTCTTTCCTTCGCTGTCCCTCACGAGGTATCCATTCCTTGCGAGGGCGTCCAGCGCGTCTTTCGGTTTTACGCCGAGTTCTTTGAACCTGGCGTATGCCGCTTTCCGGCTTATCGCGATCCGGTGGTCGTATTTATCTTCCCAGATCGGCGTTTTAGCGAGTTCGTTGACCGCTTCGTACAGAGCTTTCAGGTCTGCCGCGATCTTCTCGTCTTTGGATTTCCGTTTTTGCTTTTCCTTGACGAGTGCCTTCTCGCACTCGGCGATCCGCTCGTCGAACCGGCGCATGGTCTCGGTGACGTCGGCGCGGAACGCCTTGATTTCGTCGAGAAGTTCCCTCAGCTCCTCGTTCGTGGTCATGGTGTTCTCCTCCATTTTAATCGTCGTCCTTCTCCGGGTTGTCTTCCTTCGGCGCCCCGTTGAGCAGCCATTCGATGATGTCAATCAGCTCTGCGATGTCCTGCGTCTCACCGTTGAAATGCAGATAGCTCTTGCCCGTGATGTTAAACGTTAGCCCGTCTGTGTCAACCCAGACAACGGCATGAACGCCTGCTGCTTTCGCCGCGCGGATCGCCTGATTGATGAGGCTGTAGACAAGTTCTTCCTGCCCGTGCTCGAGCTTCTCGAGCCATCCCTTGTTACTCCGTGTTTGTTCTGTCATGGTTTTTTCCTCCTTGAATTTGGCACAAAATCTTGACAAATCAATGGCAACGTGATATAATAGTAGTACCACATAGCAACCGTCGGGTGAGGGCTCGACACCCTATACTGAGAGCGCCACAGAGCGCCGAACCGTAATGGGGAGGTGGTCTTGTGAGTAAATTCGAGAAACTGTACCTAACCGTATGCATTCTCCAGCTCATCGTTGACCTCTTAATGCTTGGTCTGACGCTTTAATCAACTGACCGTTTAAGCGACTGAGTTCACTGACATTTCGATTATCGCACATCCCAGAAAATAACCGCATTCAGGAATCCGCCTGAATACGGAGTACCCTCACCCGACGTCGTTTTGCCTGTCACGAATTTGTGACTGATAATATTATACTCCAACTTTCGTTCTATGTCAAGGGGTTAATAGAACTTTCGTTGGATTCTGCGATGTGCACAAAGAGGGAGGGAGTACTTTGTTCAATATGGACATTTTCAAAGTTAGAATCAAAGAGCGTTGCAAGATCACCGGTGTGTCTCAAAAGCATCTATGCGATGCAGTTGGCAAAAGCAAACAATATCTGAACAACGTATGGGATGGTAAATGTAGCGCGACATCCGATGAGATTGCGTCGTTTGCATCAATCCTCTCTACTACTCCCGCCTACCTCACCGGTGAGACTGACGATCCCGCCCCCACGGGCAGCCCAGACGAGCTGTCCTCCGAAGAAAAAGAACTGCTCGAGCTTTACCGGAGCGTGTCCCCGGAGAAGCAGGAGTTGTTCAAGAAAATCATTGAGCAGATGAAAGGGTGATTGGGTTTGAGCAAGAAATGCAACCGGTGCGGTAGAGAAGTCCCTGACGACGCGATACGATGCCCATACTGCACCGACAGCGGAATCGGGGTAGATATGACCGGCGTGTCGCTGAAGGACGGCGATGAGACAGATAAGGTGTACCGTGAAGCGCACAGTGACAGCCGACCGGTGAAACAGTACGCGCCCGACTCCGTGCCGTGGCTGAGAAGAACGTCGGCGGTATTCAGTGTCGTGGCGGTGATTATATATGTTGCGGCGGTCATGGAGATAATCGGCGTATGCCTCAGCGGTATGTCGGGCGACGTCATCCCGTTTTGGGTAGGCGTTTTTTTCGGCTTGCTTGTAGTAGGCACTATTTATTCAGCAATCGGTGCGCACCTGAGCGGTATGGCGGATATAGTCGACGGTCTCGATGCGCTGAACAAAAAGAAATAAAAAAGCCGCCCGAAGGCGGCGAGTGAGACTATTCCTGCGACGCTTTGAGCCGCCGCAGGAGGGCGATTGCTTTGCGCTTGTTTTCAGGCGTAAGGGTGCGGAAGTTTTCGATGACACGGCGTTCATCTTGATCGAGGTGCTTGCTTCGGTCGGGCGGTTCGGGCTGATTCGATGTGTGCGGCATTTGTTGTCCTCGCTTTCGCGTTTATTTCATGATTCCATTATACACCTTTTTGCACAGAAAAGCAAGGGCAATCGTAGGTCATTTTTCGACATTTTGTGGGTGATGGAGGACAATTCATGGTTAGCATAATAATAAATCCGGACATTTTGCGCCGGTTGATGGATAAAGAGGTAATGATATGATTATGGACAAACTCCCGAGCGGCAGCTGGCGTGCAAGGGTGCTGATAGGAGAGAATAAGTACAAAACGTTTTCGGGCAAGGATAAGAAGGACGTGCAGCTCCGCGCTGCACAGTTCGAGGCGGAGAGGAAGATGGACAAGCCTGACGATCCGTATGCGGGCATGACGGTTGGAGAGGCGATGGAGCGGTACGTCGAGGCGAAGAAGAATACCCTGTCGCCGTCGTCGTACCGCGAATTTACACGCATCAGGTTAAGCAATCTTTCTGCGTTGCGAAATGTAAAGCTCGCCGACCTGACGCAGGAGCAGGTGCAGCTTGCCATAAGCGCGGAATCCGCCGACCACTCGCCGAAGACTGTCCGCTGTATGCACGGGCTGTTGTCCTCGACGTTGAAAATGTTCCGACCGGATATGACGTTGCATACGAAACTCCCACAGACGCAGAAGAGTGAGATCGTGATTCCAGAGGAGGTTGACGTCATGTCTCTGCTGGCGACTGTGCGGGGAAGTGATATCGACGCCGCTGTTCACCTCGGCGCGCTGTGCGGGATGCGGATGTCGGAAATCCTCGGGCTGAGATGGTCTAAGGTGGACTTCGACGCGAAGACGATCCACATCTGCGCGGCGAAGATTAGAGGGATGGACAACAAAGCTACCATGAAGCTTCCGAAGACCAGAGCCGGCGACCGGACAATCAGGATGCTGCCCGCCGTCGAGGCGGCGCTCAGACGCGCGTATCAGCCGGATGCAGAGTTTGTCACCACACTGTCGGAGCGTACCGTGCGGAAGCACTATCAGCATGCGCTTGAGCTGTGCTGTGGCAAGCACTATACTTTTCACGCTCTGCGCCACTATGCGGCGTCTGTGATGATCCTGCTGAATATCCCGGTGAAGTACATCGCCGACTATCTCGGGCACGAAACTGAAGACATGGTGAACCGCATCTATGGGCATATTATGCGGGACAAGAAGGATGAAATATTCGCCCGGCTTGAAGAATATTATAATAACATTTTGCAAAATCCGTCATGAAATCCGTCACGCAAAAACCAAAGTGCCTTTATTTCAGACGTTTTTCGGATTAAGTTCACAAGTTCAAGTCTTGTCACTCAGACCAAATGAATAAACCGCTTATCAAGCCGATAGGCGGTTTTTTCTTGTATTCATGCGGGTTTTCAGGCGCTCTTATTCCGCCTCACGTGACGAAATTCCGCCGTCAAAAACGGTATTTCGGAATCAAATCTGTCACGAATCTGTCACGCTGTCATGAGAAAAGCCGGGGATTTTTCCCCGGCTCCGTCACTCAACAATCCCGTGATAATATTCGGCGAGTTTCATCATAGGTTCGCCGCCGTCCTTATCAAACAGAAAATCCTTCGCGAGCTGCGCGTAAAACTCCACCAAATTTTTTTGAGTTGGCATAGAAAAAGGAGCGTTTCCGCTCCTCCGGCTCACGCCTTAAATTTCATGACCTTATCCAGCAGCTCCCGGTAAGCTTGCCGATGCCACTCGATGAGCTCGTCGGTCACTCCGTCGACAGCTCCGTGCATAGTCATTGCCCGGTCGTACCACTCTTTAACTTTCCCGAGCCGGTACTTCGCGTCCTCGATAAACAGCGCCGCGAGTTCCGGCTTTCCTGCTTCTTTCGCGTCTTCGGCGTAATCGTACGCCATCCCCGCGTCCTTGATGCCGTCGGTCGTCATCCAGATGACGCCGCGCATTACTTCGTCTTTCATTTTCATCCTCCGATTATATAGTTGTAAAGCCTGTCGATATCGCCCGAGTTCACCGTCAGCGCGCCCATCAGCGGGATGTCAAAGGTAATCGCCCCGCGCTGAGCCTGTTTCGAGAACTCGCGGTAAATCGCGTCAATGTCGATTTGATCCTGCTCGTCTATGACTCCCATCGCCGAGACGACGGGATTAGTTTTCAGCTGATTAAAAATCTCGGTCGACCGCGAGAGCATCCGCGACGCGCCCGCGCCGAGAACCCATTTCCGCCAGTCGGGGATTTTCGACAGTATTTCGGTTTCAAGATACTTCTCGACACCTGCCTGCACCTGTGCCAAAGTCACCATACGCACACCTCACTTTTCAAAGACGGGGGCGGCGATTGCCGCCCCT